>ERZ778022.114-NODE-114-length-280467-cov-10.631692_pt1 | contig 280467 bp, 252 predicted proteins | sample MGYA00375752_ERZ778022 | MGnify/ENA primary metagenome ERZ778022 (study PRJEB29350, sample SAMN05389826) | bioreactor metagenome | isolation source: Thiocyanate bioreactor | place: South Africa: University of Cape Town | collected 2014-04-04 ...
GCCTTGCCGTCCTTGCGGACCGCGATGCAGGTCTTGGCGACGGCGTCATCGGCGACGCCAGCGGCCTTCAGGGCGTCCTTGTCGCAGCCGACGTCGAGCAGCTTGGTCTCGAACACTTCGCGGGTGCCGTGCTTCTCGCCCGGGATGTAGGCAGCGATGTCCCAGGCGGGGAACGCCGGGTTCACTTCGTTCCACTTGGTGTACGGGTTGTCGACGAGCTTGCCGTCAACCACGACCTGAGCGGCCAGCGCCTTGTAGATGTCGACGGGCTGGATGGCGAAATCCGGGCCGGCGATATCGGTGGCGAACACGATGCCGTCGTAGCCGATCTTGACTTCCTCGACGTCGGCGACGCCGTTGGCCTTGCAGGTGTCGAGCTCTTCGGCCTTGATCGGACGCGACGAGTTCGCGATGTCGATCTTGTCTTCGCCGACGCCTTCACAGAACTGCTTGATGCCGGCGCCCGAACCACCGGACTCGACGACCGGGGTCTTGAAGTCCGGGAACGCCTCGCCGAACGACTCGGCGACGATCTTGGCATAGGGGAGAACGGTGGACGAACCGGCGACCTGGACCTGGTCGCGCGCCGCGGCCGCACCAAGGCCAGCGGCAAGCGCGATAACCGCGGCGCTCGCGAAAACTGCAATCTTCATGATGTTGTTCCCTTTCGGAAGGATCGGCCCTTTCAGGCCAGTCGACGGTTCCGGTTCCTCCGGCCGCCCTGTCTGCAAGGCGGAACCTAGGGGCGTTGCCACAACGTTTTATGACACTGGGATTGCATTTCTGTGACAGTCTAGACCGTTGATCCAGAACATCTATTCGAGATACGACGGGTTCCGGGCTGTGGAAACCGCGTCGGCTGTCATTTTCTGAGCAGCACGTCCACCCGAGTGCCCTGCCCGGGCTGACTCTTGATCGTCAGCACGCCGTGGTGACGGGTGACGATGTGCTTGACGATGGCCAGCCCGAGGCCGGTGCCCTTCTTCTTGCGGCTGGTATCGGCATCGACGCGATAGAAGCGCTCGGTGAGGCGCGGTACATGTTCGGCGGCGACGCCGACGCCGTGATCGACCACCGAGACCATGGCGTCGAAGCCGCGGCGACCGGCATCCGGCGAGAGGGTAATGTCGATGGTGTCGCCGTCGGCGCCGTACTTGATGGCGTTGTCGATGAGGTTCTCGAACACCTCGTAGAGTTCGTCGCGATCGCCGCTGACGACGACCGGCTCGTCGGGCGCCTGAACCTTCAGCTTGGTGTCGGTGTCCTCGGCCAGTTTATGCAGCCCCTCGGCCACTTCACGCAGCAGCGCGCCCAGTTCGACCGGAGCGGTGGGGCGCATGTGCTGGCGCATTTCGATGCGGCTCAGCGACAGCAGGTCCTCGATCAGCTTGGCCATGCGAGCCGCCTGGCCGCGCATCAGGCCGAGGAAGCGTTCGCGCGCCTCCTTGTCGTTGGCCGCCGGGCCGAGCAGCGTATCGATGAAGCCGACCAGCGAGGTCAGCGGGGTGCGCAACTCGTGACTGGCATTGGCGATGAAATCGGTGCGCAGCATCTCGAGGCGCTTTTCCTCGGTCTGGCTCTGCAGCGTGATGACCAGGACGCCGTCATTGACCGGATCGCCGGCGGCGAGCGGTGCCACGGTAGCCTTGTACCAGGTCTCGGTGGGCACGGTCTGATGCAGTTCGATGGCCTGCGAAGCGCCGAGCCGGGCTGCCTCGATGGCGGCCAGCAATTGCGGAAAGCGCATGGTGAAAGCGATCGGGCTGCCGGCGACGACGCCCGGGAAATGCCGGGTCGCCTGGGGGTTGAGGTGCACGATGATGCTGCGGCGATCGATGATGATCGAGGGGTCGGGCAGCGCATCGGCAAAGTGGCGCACGGCATCGGCGAAGGCGAGTTCGCCGTTGCTGGCGCCCGGCGCCACGCCGCTCGCCGACTCGCTGGTCTCGGGCACCACCGCGGCAATGGCGACGATGACGGCATAGGCGAGAATGCCGATCCACGGGTCGATGACCGCAAGCCCGGCCAGGGTCATGAACACCAGACCCATGGCGAGCAGCATCAGCAGCCGCCCATAGAGCCGCGCCCTGACCGTATCGAACCAGCCCGATCCGCTCACCCCACGCTGCGCCTCGTCGGCCATCGGTCCTTCCCTGGACGCCGGACGATTCGTCCGGCTTGTCAGACGGGGGTGTTCATAGCACGGTTGTGACACCGTCATGACAGGTGCTGGAGTTTCATTCATGTCCGACGCATTGGAAGGCTTCGACCTCGAAGACCCGGTGCTGCCCCGCTCGATCAAGAAGAAGGCGCTCGAGTCGGGCGGCTTCCCCTATGACGAGAAGATGGACAGCGATGCCTATGACGCCGAGATGCTGCAGGCACAGCGGCAACTGGCGCTGCTGCAGCACGACCAGGCCAAGACCGGCAAGCGCATCGTCATCGTGTTCGAGGGCCGCGACGCGGCGGGCAAGGGCGGCTCGATTGCCGCCTATCTCGAAAACCTCAACCCGCGCTTCAACATGGCAGTGGCGTTGCCCAAGCCATCGGATCGCGAGCGCACGCAATGGTATTTCCAGCGCTATGTCGACTGGATGCCGGCCGCGGGTGAACAGGTGCTGTTCGACCGCTCCTGGTACAACCGGGCCGGCGTCGAGCCGGTGATGGGGTTCTGCACGCCCGATGAAACCAAACGCTTCCTCGAGGCGGTGCCGGATTTCGAGAAGATGCTGGTGGAAGACGGTGTCCACCTGTTCAAGTTCTGGCTGACCATCGGGCGCGAGATGCAGCTCAAACGCTTCCACGACCGCCGGCACGATCCGTTGAAAGTGTGGAAGCTGTCGCCGATCGATCTCGAGGCGCTGAAGCGCTTCGACGACTATACCAAGGCGCGCAACCGCATGCTGGAGGCCAGCCACACGGCGCATGCACCGTGGCGGATCGTCTTCAACAACGACAAGAAGCGTGGCCGGCTCGGCATCATCCGCTCGGTGCTGCATGCGCTCAGTTACGAGGGCAAGGACGAAAAGCTGATCGGCCCCATCGACGGCAAGATCGTGGTCACTCCGCAGGCCTTCATGAAGTCCCACAGCGAGTTGTAGCGGATGGATTGACCAGACGGTCAAAAACCCGTCAACTGCCTGTTAACGATCAGCGCGGGAGGGCCTCGCGCCGATCGATCAGCAGGGACGGAGGCTTGGGGGCCGGCACGTTCCACAGGGGTCAGTATGGTGGGCCATGAGGCCAGCGCGAGCCAAGAGGCGAGCGTCATTCCGCCAGTGCTGGTGTTCAACGCCGAGGGGCGCTCGCCTTTCGTGCTGGCCTGCGATCACGCCTCGAACCGCTTCCCCGACCGCTATGGCGATCTCGGCCTGACGCCGCAGCAGCGTTTGATGCATGTCGCCTGGGACCCGGGCGCGATGGCCGTGGCGCTGCAACTGAGCGACCTGCTCGACGCGCCGCTGGTCGCCTCGACGGTCAGCCGGCTGGTGATCGACTGCAACCGCGACCACGACGCGCCGGACCTGATCCCGGTGATGTCGGAGCGGACCGAAATCCCAGGCAACCGCGGCGTTGGCGACAACGAGCGGGCGGAACGGATCGGCGCCTACCACGCGCCGTTCCATAGCGCGCTCGAAGCGGTGCTGGACGCCCGTCGCAAAGCCGGGATCGAGACACTGCTGGTCACCGTCCACTCGTTCACCCCGGTCTACAAGGATGTGGCGCGGCCATGGCCGATCGGGCTGATCCACGCGCGCGACGACCGCTTCACCGCGGCGTTGCGCGATGCGCTGGCGGCAGACGAAGCCAGCCTCGACATCGGCTGGAACCAACCCTACTCGGCGCTCAACGGCGTCACCTACACGCTGGAGCATCACGGCGACGAGCGCGGGCTCGAAGCGACGATGATCGAGATCCGGCACAACGAAATTCTCGAACCAGAAGGGGTGCGCCTGTGGGCCGCCCGGCTGGCCCGATGCCTCACTGCCGCGCTTGGGTCGCGCGGCGGGGCAGCGGCATGACTGCACTATGGGCTGAAACTGGAGGGTATTCATGACCGACACGACGGGTTCCGGTGGTGTGAAGTACGCCACCCGCGACAAAAGCTACTTCGAAAAGCGCGGCCTGCAGCGCTATGCCGGCATCTGGTCGCTCTGGGCGCTGGGCGTCGGCGCGGTGATCTCCGGCCATTTCTCGGGCTGGAATTTCGGCTTTGCCACCGGTGGCTGGGGCGGCATGCTGGTGGCCGGCATCATCATCGCCATCATGTATCTGGGCCTGACCTTCTCGATCGCCGAGATGAGCCCGGCGCTGCCACATACCGGCGCCGCCTACTCGTTCGCGCGCAGCTCCATGGGGCCGTGGGGCGGCTTCGTCACTGGGCTGTTCGAGAACGTCGAGTACGTGCTTACGCCGGCCGTGATCTGTACGTTCATCTCGGCCTATTTCGGCTCGATAACCGGGCTCGATACATCGCTCTACCCGATCTTGTGGATCGTGTTTTACGCGATCTTCCTGGCGCTCAACATTTTCGGGGTGGCGCTGAGCTACAAGGTGACGCTGGCGGTGACGCTGATCTCGCTGGCCGGCCTGGCGTTCTTCTATATCAGCGCCTTCGGGCATATCGACTTCTCGCGCTGGGCGCTGAACATCGCGCCGGATGGCTCCGAACTGCCGGATGGCAACGGCGAATGGTTCCCCAAGGGCTTTGGCGGCGTGCTCGCCACCCTGCCTTTCGCAGTCTGGCTGTTCCTCGCCATCGAGCAGGTGCCGCTGGCGGCCGAGGAATCGGTCGATCCGAAGCGCGACATGCCGCGCGGCATCATGCTGGGCTTTGCCACGCTGGCGCTGTCGGCCTTCCTCGTGGTGCTGCTCAACCCATCAATCGCAGGGGTCGGGTCATATGCCCTTGGCTCGTCGCTGGAGCCGGCGCTGGATGGCATCCGCGCCATGTTCCCGGATGTGGGCTGGGCTGCTTCTGCCTTTGGCGTGGTGGCACTGATCGGCCTCGTCGCCTCGTTCCACACCATCCTCTACGCCCAGGGGCGTCAGGTCTATTCGTTGAGCCGTGCCGGCTATTTCCCGTCGGCGCTGTCGGAGACGCATGCCAAGTACAAGACTCCGCATCTCGCCATGATCGCCGGCGCGGCGCTGGGCCTGGGCGTGATGCTGGTGATCTGGTTCGCCAATGGCGGCGGCGGCTCGGGCGAGACACAGCTGGGTGACGATATCATCGGCTCGGTGCTGCTCAACATGGCGGTGTTCGGCGCGATGCTGAGCTACATCGCGCAGGCGCTGAGCTTCATCATCCTTCGCCGCAAGCTGCCCAATATCGAGCGGCCGTTCCGCAGCCCGGTGGGCGTTCCCGGCGCGGTGCTGACCATCATCATCGCGGCCGTGACGCTCAGCTACCAGGTCCAGGATCCGAACTTCTCCAAGGGCGTGATCTGGGTGGTGGTCTGGTGCGCGGTGGGCATCATCTATTTCGCACTGGTCGGGCGCCACAAGCTCATCCTGTCGCCCGAGGAAGAGTTCGCGCTGGAACACGCCAAGAAGTAGCGAGACAAGGGGGGCCGCGAGCGATTGCGGCCCCCTCCTCCAACGATAACAGGTCAACGAGTTCAGGGAGTGCGCCATGGCCGCCTATACGCTCGATCAACTGAAGGCCGACGTGAAAGCCGGCACTATCGACACCGTGCTGGTGGCCTTTCCGGACATGCAGGGCCGGCTGATCGGCAAGCGCTTCCAGGCCGAGTTCTTCCTCGACGGGGCGATCGACGAAACGCATGGCTGCGACTACCTGCTCGCCAACGACATCGATATGGAGCCGGTGCCCGGCTACGAGGCGGCCAACTGGGGCAAGGGCTATGGCGACTTCGTCATGAAGCCGGACCTCGGCACGCTGATGAAGGCGGCCTGGCTGGAGGGAACGGCGATCATCCTCGCCGATCTCGTCGACCACCACCATCACGAGCCGATCCCGCACAGCCCGCGCGCCATCCTCAAGGCGCAGCTGAAGCGGCTGGAAAAGTTGGGGCTGACGGCCAACTTCGCCTCGGAGCTCGAATTCTACCTGTTCGACGAGAGCTTCCGCTCGGCCTGGGACAAGGGCTACAAAAACCTCACCACCGCCGGCTACTACATCCAGGATTACCACATCTTCCAGACCACCAAGGAAGAAGGGGTGCTGCGCGACATGCGGCGGCAACTGCAGGCTTCCGGCATCCCGGTGGAGAACTCGAAGGGCGAGTGGGGTCCCGGGCAGGAAGAGCTCAACGTGCGCTATGCCGATGCGCTGACCATGGCGGACCGGCATGTGGTGATGAAGAACGCGATGAAGGAAATCGCGCATCACCACGGCAAGGCCATCACCTTCATGGCGAAATGGGATTTCGGCCTCGCCGGCTCATCGAGCCACATCCACATGAGCCTCGCCAAAGCCGGCAAGAATGCCTTCGTCGACAAGAAGGACGCGCTCGGCATGTCCGACCTGATGAAGCATTTCATGCAGGGGCTGCTGACTTATGCCGGCGACATCACCTATTTCCTCGCGCCGTTCATCAACTCCTACAAGCGCTTCCAGGCCGGCACCTTCGCGCCGACCAAGGCGATCTGGTCGTCGGACAACCGCACGGCGGGGTTCCGGCTCTGCGGCGAAAACACCGGCGGCGTGCGGGTGGAATGCCGGATCGGCGGCGCCGATCTCAATCCCTATCTCGCCTATGCGGCGCTGATCGCGGCCGGACTGAAAGGCGTGGAGGACAAGCTGCCGCTGGAGCCGGCGTTCACTGGCGACGCCTATGTAGGCGAGAGGCTGCGCGAAGTGCACAAGACGCTGCGCGACGCGATTGCCGCGATGCAGAGTTCAAGCATGCTGCGCGAAGCGTTCGGCGAGCCGGTGATCGGCCACTATGTGCATACCGGCAACTGGGAACAGTTCGAGTATGACCGGCGCGTCACCGATTGGGAGTTGAAGCGCGGGTTCGAGCGCAGCTAAAACTCCTGCACCAATCACATAGGTGACAGATGACCGACAGGGTCCAGATCGTCTCGCCCATCGACGGGCGGGTGTATGCCGAGCGCAAGGTCGCCACGGGCGCCGAGATCGACGCAGCGGTGGCCAAGACCCGACGGGCTCGCGAGGTCTGGGCCGAGGTGACGGTCAAGGAGCGGGTGAAGTTCCTCGAGCACTTCCTCGATGCCCTGCTCAAGAAGAACGACGAGATCGTGCCGGAACTGGCCTGGCAGATGGGCCGGCCGGTCCGCTATCAAGGCGAAAAGCGCGGCGTCGAGGAGCGATCGCGCTACATGATCGGCATTGCCGAGGAGAGCCTCAAGCCGTCAATGCGGCCGGACAAGCCTGGCTTCGAGCGCTGGATTGCGCGCGAGCCGCTGGGCACGGTGATGGTGATCGCGCCGTGGAATTATCCGTACCTGACGGCGATCAACACCATCGTGCCGGCCTTGATGGCGGGCAACGCGGTGGTGCTCAAGCATGCCTCGCAGACACTGCTGGTGGGCGAGCGCTTCGCCGAGGCGTTCCAGGCGGCGGGGATGCCGGACGGGCTGTTCCAGAACCTGGTGCTGAACCACGCCGACACCGAAAAGCTGATCGGTTCGGGCAAGATCGACCACGTCAACTTCACCGGTTCGGTGGAAGGCGGGCGGCGGATCGAGCGCGCGGCAGCCGGCACCTTCGCCACGCTGGGGCTGGAGCTCGGCGGCAAGGACCCGGCTTACGTACGCGAGGATGCGAACCTCAGCCACGCAGTGGAGAACCTGGTCGACGGCTCGTTCTTCAACTCCGGGCAGAGCTGCTGCGGGGTGGAGCGCATCTACGTGCACGCCTCGGTCTATGACCGCTTCGTCAAGGATTTCGTCGAGAATGCCAGGGGCTGGACGCTGGGCAATCCGCTCGATGCCGACACCATGGTCGGCCCGATGGCGACGCCGCGCTTCGCCGACCTGGTGCGCGGGCAGACGCTCGAAGCGCTGCGCAAGGGCGCCAAGGCGCATCTCAACACCAAACACGACCTCGACGAGGAAAGCTCGCCCTACCTGGCGCCGGAGGTACTGACCAACGTCAACCACCAGATGGCGGTGATGCGGGAGGAGAGCTTCGGGCCGGTGGTCGGCATCATGAAGGTGCGCGACGACGCCGAGGCGATCGAACTGATGAATGACAGCCCCTATGGCTTGACCGCCTCGATCTGGACCGAGGACCTCGAGGCGGCGGCCAAGATCGGCTCGAAAGTCGAAACCGGTACGGTGTTCGCCAACCGCTGCGACTATCTCGATCCGGCGCTGGTGTGGACCGGGGTCAAGGAAACCGGCAAGGGCGGTGCACTGAGCGAGATCGGCTACGCCAACCTGACGCAGCCCAAGAGCTATCACCTGAGAAAGGTGTGAGACTGACAGCCACAGCGGTGTCACCCGGCGCGGCCATGTGAGCTAAGTCGGGGGACACTTCTGCTAAATGCGACAGCGACCCCAAACTCGGTGTCATCCCTGCGAAAGCAGGGACCCAACTCACGGCCCGCGCAGGTGGAAAGATGGGTCCCTGCTTTCGCAGGGATGACAGCTGGTGGGTGGGGATGGCCTGGAGCCAACAAAAGAAGAGGACGACAGGAAATGACCAAGGCCAACTGGAACTATCCTACCGCCGTGAAATTCGGTGCCGGCCGCATTGCCGAGCTGCCGGAGGCGCTGAAGACGGCGGGGATCGCGCGGCCGCTGCTGGTGACCGATGCCGGGCTGGTGAACTTGCCGGTGACGCAGAACACCCTGAAACTGCTGCGCGATGCCGGCTTCGAGGTGGGCGTATTCGCCGATGTGAAGCCCAACCCGATTTCGGCCAACGTCAATGCCGGTATCGAGGTGCTGCGCAAAGGCGGGCATGACGGGGTGATCGCCTTCGGCGGCGGCTCGGGCCTCGATACCGGCAAGGTCATCGCCTTCATGGCCGGGCAGACCCGCCCGATGTGGGATTTCGAGGATATCGGCGACTGGTGGACCCGCGCCGACCCCAAGGGCATCTTCCCGATCGTCGCGGTGCCGACCACCGCGGGAACCGGCTCGGAAGTCGGCCGCGCCGGGGTGATCACCGATGAGACGACGCACACCAAGAAGGTGATCTTCCACCCCTTGATGATGCCCAAGGTGGTGATCGCCGACCCCGAGCTGACGGTGGGCATGCCGACCTTCATCACCGTAGGGACCGGGTTCGATGCGCTGGCGCATTGCCTCGAGGCCTACTGCGCCAAAGGCTATCATCCACTGGCCGACGGCATCGCGGTGGAAGGGGTGCGGCTGGCGCTCGAGAACCTGCCCAAGGTCGTGGAGAACCCCAACGATATCGAGGCGCGCGGCCACCTGATGAGCGCCGCCGCAATGGGCGCGACCGCCTTCCAGAAGGGCCTTGGCGCCATCCACTCGCTGAGCCATCCGGTCGGGGCGCTCTACGATACCCATCACGGCATGACCAATGCGGTGTTCATGCCCTATGTGCTGGTGGCCAATCGCGACGCCATCGAAGCCAAGATCGCCCGGCTCGCCGCCTATTGCGGCCTCTCACCCAACTTCGACGCGTTCCTCAGCGCCATTAACGGCCTGCGCGCCAAGCTCAACGTTCCCAACACGTTGAAGGATTTCAAGGTGAGCGGTGAGAAGCGTGAGCTGATCGGCGAGATGGCGATCGTCGACCCGACGGCGGGTGGTAACCCGGTGGAGCTGACCAAGAAGCTGGCGCTGGAGATTTTCGATCGGGCGATGGAGGGGCGGCTGTAGCGGGCTCGCTCAACCGCGCTGGCCAACCAGACAGGCTGGTGCGCCGACCCCTCATCCGGCGCTACGCGCCACCTTCTCCCCGACGGGGAGAAGAATCCTGCGGCGCTGGTGATCACCACTGTTCCCACGGTGAAGGCTAATTAGCCTTCACCGGCCCCCGTCGGGGAGAGGGTGGATCGCGCGTAGCGCGAGACGGGTGAGGGGTACGGCCACGATGCTGTGCTTGATTCCCACGTCCCGCGCTGGATAGACCGGCTAAGAGACCCGCCGCACCGCTTCCCTGGCACCGTTTTCCAGCAGCGACTTCAAATGGTTGGTGACGGTATCGCGGAACACTGCAACTTGCGGCAGATCCGTGCCGAACACTTCGGTCACCGCGAGCAGGCCGTTCGCCAGCTTCACCGGATCCTGCCCTGCCCCGTCGGCGATCTCTCGCAGGCGCGCTGCCATGGGGTCTTTGACGTCGATCGGCTGGCCGGCCTCGTCGATGCCGGTGACGTAACGCATCCAGGCGGCAACGCCCAGCGCCAGGCGGGGGAATGGCTGCGCCGCCTCGAGGCGGTCGCGGATGGTGCCGAGCAGGCGCTGCGGCAGCTTCTGGGTGCCGTCCATGGCGATCTGCCAGGTGCGGTGCTTGAGTGCGGGGTTGGCGAAGCGGGCCAGCAGCTGGTCGCGGTAGGCCTCCAGGGTGGCGCGCGACATCGGCAGGGTCGGCATCGCCTCCTCAGTCATCAGTCCGTGAATCAACTGGTGTATGCCGGGATCGGCGATGGCTTCGTTGACGTACTGATACCCCGAGAGATAGCCGAGATAGGCCATGCTCGAGTGGCTGCCATTGAGCATCCTGAGCTTCATCAGCTCGAACGGCTCGACATCTTCGACGAGCTCGGCCCCGACGGTTTCGAAGGGCGGGCGGCCGGCCGGGAAATCGTCTTCGATCACCCATTGGGTGAAGGGCTCGGTCATGATCGGCCAGGCGTCTTCGAGGCCGGTGATGTCGGCGACGATGGCCCGATCGGCATCGGTGGTGGCCGGCACGATCCGATCGATCATGGTGGAGGGGAAACTGACGGTCTGAACATAGCCCGCGAGGCCCGCCCCCCCATCCATCAGTTCGGCGAGACGACGCACGATGCGGCCGGCGGTCCTGCCGTTCGAGGGGAGATTGTCACAGCTCATGACTGTGAAGGGAGCCAGACCGCGCTGCCGGCGAAGCTCGAGCGCAGCCACGATGATACCAGGGGCGCTGATCGGCGCTTCCGGGTGCGCCAGATCGTGGACGATGTCTGGATGCTTCTGGTCGAGCTCGCCGGTCGAGGGATCGTGGCAATAGCCCTTCTCGGTGACCGTCAGCGAAACGATGCGGATCGCCGGGCTCGCCATGGTCTCGATGAGTTCGGCACGCTGGGTGTTTGCATCGAGCACATCGAGAATGGAGCCGATAATGCGCGGCTTGGTGCCCGAGGCGTCTCGGACGGCGAGGGTATAGAGAAAATCCTGCGGCTCGAGCGCCTCGCGGGTATCGGGGCGGCGGAGCGAGGCGCCGATGATGCCCCAGTCGGGGGTCCTGGCCAGCAGGCTGTCGACATAGGCGGCCATGTGGGCGCGATGGAACGCGCCGATCCCGAGGTGGACGATGCCCGGCGTGACCGTCGACCGATCGTAGTCCATGACGTCAATGCCAGGGGTACGAATGGCGCCTGACTGGATTTCGGACATCGACAGGCGCGGCATGTGGCGGTTCCTCCCCTTGGACAGACGGCCCCTCACCAGGCGGTGGGCGGGCCTTTCGAGCGTAGCTCTCAAGGCCTTCTCGCCTCAAATCGCTCTACTGGAGCGATTTGCCCTGAAGGGACGACTCGAAGCCCCTCCCCCGCCACGCGAGGAAGGATGAAGAGAGGTGCGTGCATCAATAGCGGAGCATGTCGGGGACTGCCATACCAGGCGGTTGCGTGGGCAAAATATCCCCGGCATAAGCATTGGGCAGTTGAGGGGAAGACGGCGTGACCAAACGGTTTGTGAGTATCGGCGAAGCCATGATCGAAATGTCTGGCGGCGAAGGCGGGATGTACCGCCTTGGCTACGCCGGCGACACGCTCAACACCGCCTGGTACGCACGGGCCCTGCTGCCGGAGGGCTGGCACGTCGACTATGTCACGGCGCTCGGCGACGACATGTATTCGGGCGAGATGCGGGCGTTCATCGAGAAGGCCGGGATAGGTACCGAGCGGATCCAGACCATCGCCAACCGGCGGCCCGGGCTCTACATGATCCACCAGGAAAAAGGCGACCGGCATTTCACCTATTGGCGCGGGCAATCGGCGGCGAAACTGCTCGCAGACGATGTCGAGGCGCTGGAGGCGGCGGTGGTGGGCGCCGACACGGTGTATTTCTCGGGCATCTCGATGGCGATCCTCGCGCCGCGGGCGCGCGGCAAGCTGATGCGCACCATCGTCAAGGCGCGCGATGCCGGCGCCACCGTGGTGTTCGACACCAACCTCCGGCCGGCGCTGTGGACCAGCCCGCGGATCATGGCCTCGACACTGACGGCAGCCGCTGCCATCGCCGACATCGTGCTGCCGACCCATACCGACGAAGCGCCGCTGTTCGGCGACGCCTCACCCGAGGCGACGGCCGAGCGCTATCTCAAGCTCGGGGCCCAGGAAGTGGTGGCCAAGGACGGCTCGAAACCGGCTTTCGTCGCCACGGCCGACGGGGTGCGCCAATACGTGCCGGCGCCGAAGGCCGACAAGGTCGTCGACGCCACCGGCGCCGGGGACTCGTTCAACGGCGGCTATCTCAGCGGCCGGGCGCGCGGCCTGTCGCCGGTCGAGGCGGCCGAGCGGGCGCATCGGGTGGCGGGCGTCGTGATCGGCCATAAGGGTGCGCTGGTCGATCCGGAACTGGTGCGGGACGTTTAGGCTACCCGGGCTGAATTCACGTGCCTCGGCCGGAGCATGTCCTACCCCAATCTCGCCGCAACTCGGAACGCCGTCTCCGCTGCGAGCCTTGTTCCGTCATGCAATGTCTGGTTCCATCGTAAAATTACGATGAATGGAGATTTGCATGTCGAACGTCGGAATTATCGGGGCGGGGAACATCGGCGGTACACTTGCCGCGCATCTGGTGAAGCTTGGCCATTCGGTCGAGATCGCCAACTCGCGCGGCCCGGAAACGCTGGCCGAGTTCGCCAGGACCTCTGGCGCCAAACCGGTCACGGTTGAGGACGCGGTAAGGAATAAGGACCTGATCATCGTCTCGATTCCAACGCACAGCGTCCTGGCATTGCCGGCAGGACTTTTCCGCGATGTGCCTGCCAGCGTACCAGTCATCGACACCAATAATTACTACCCCAGGGAACGCGACGGTCGCATCGAGCAGATCGACAACGGCAAGGCGGAGAGCCGCTGGACCGCCGAGACGATCGGGCATTCCGTCGTGAAGGTGTTCAACAACATTTACTCCAAGCGGCTCGCTGAGGACGGCAAGCCAGAGGGAAGCCCAGGGCGGCTGGCCCTGCCGGTGTCGGGAGACGATCCGGCTCACAAGGCGAAGGTGATTGCGCTGCTCAACGAGCTCGGCTTCGACGCCGTGGACAATGGCTCGCTCGACGATTCCTGGCGTCACCAGCCGGGCACCCCTGCCTACGTGAACAACGCTGATGTCGCCGAGGTAAAGGCACAACTCGCAGCCGCCAGTCCCGAGCGCCAGGAAAAATTCCATGGCACAGCGGAAAGCCCCGGCAACTGGCAGTCCCCACGCTGACGGGACCGCCCGGCCCTGCGGCAACCGTTTTTGGAGTCCGGCCGCGGGCCACAACGCGCAATACCGGGAACGAACAAGGGGCTCGAGGGCCCCTTGTGAAGCATCATGGACCGGTGGCTCAGAAGCGCAGGTTCAGGCCCGCCGTGACGGCGTGCGTGAAAGCGCCAGCATCGACCATGTACATTTCCTCACCGTAGCTGGTGTAGCGATACTGCAGGTCCAGCGACAGCTTGTCGGCCAGGGCAATCTCGACACCGGCGCCGGCGGTCCAGCCGATATGGGTGTTCTTGATGCCGCCGAACTCGCCCCCGGCGAAGGCCAGGCCGGCCGTCACGTACGGCAGGAAGACACCACCGTCAAAGCCGAGGCGGCCACGCAGAGAGCCGTTCCAGCCCGAGGTGTAGGACAGCGCGCCGACATCGTTCCATGCCAGATCCGCGGCGACGCCAGCGACGATACCGTCGGCAATGGCGAAGTCGGCGCCCGCGACGACACCGATGCTGTAGCCGGAAATTTCGATGCCGTTGACGAATGGCGACGGGCTCGTCAGCTCGCCGGACTGATAGCCGACGAAGACACCGACATAGGGCCCGCTCCAGGTGCTGCTCACGTCGACGACGCCCGGGCCCGCCGGCGTGTCGATGATGAGGTCCGCCGCAAAGGCAGACGAAGTGAAACCGAGGGCCGTCGTGGCCAACAGGGCAAAGGCGAAGTTGCGCAATCAAACCTCCTGAAATGCTCCCGAGGGCTAGCAGCGGGGTTTTTGGGGGTCAAAGGGCAACACATGACATCAAGTGGGTTTTTGTGCCACCGCCTGCCGGATGGAGATCGCTACCGGTTGGCCGGCTCGAGCCGCAGGCTGAGGACCAGCGGCACGAGCAGCGCGTAGAGCGCGACCACCGAGAGCCAGATGGCGCCCGGCCAGTGGTCGCGGAAGACGAAGTAGAGGCTCGAGAACACGAGCGGCGCGGCGATCGAGGCGAGGCTGACGGCCGAGGCCAGGACGCCCTGGAACTGGCCCTGCCGGCTTTCGTCGACCTGGCGGGTGGCGAGCGACTGCAGCGCCGGGGCGCCGATGCCGCCCAGCGCGAAGACCGGCATGATGGCGAAGATCAGCCAGCTCTGGGTGGCAAAGGCCATGACGACGAGTGCGATGCATGCGCCGGCAATGCCGGTGAGAACGGCACCACGCTCGCCGAGCAGCTTCACCGCCGGCCCGGGAAGGAAAGCCTGCGCCAGCGTCTGGCACACGCCGAAGGCGCCGAGCGACAGGCCGATCCACAGGCCGTTCCACTGAAAGGTATCGCCGCCCCACAGCGCCCAGCAGGTGCCATAAACCTCGCCGGTGGCGGCGAAGGCAAAGAAGATGAAGATCATCGGCCGCAGTGCCTTGATCGAGAGGGCCCAGCGCAGCGAGCGGAGGGGATTGAGCGCGGCCAGATCGAGCTTTTCGCGGCTTGGCGTGCGCGACTCCGGCAGCACGAGAAAAGCCAGCAGCAGGTTACCGGCGTTCAGCACCGCTGCGGCGATGAAGGGCAGTCGCAGCCAATAGTCGCCCAGCGCGCCGCCGAGCACCGGGCCGATGATGAAGCCGATGCCGAACATGGCATTGAGCAGGCCGAAGCGGCGGGCCCGGGTGTTCTCGGGCGAGATATCGGTGACATAGGCGGTGGCGACCGAGACATTGGCGCTGGTGAGGCCGGCAATGGCGCGACCAAGCAGCAGCAGCCACAGGTTCGGTGCGAAGGCGAGGAAGAGATAGTTGATCGCCGCGCCGCCCAGCGAAATCAGCAGTACCGGACGGCGGCCGAGGCGATCGCTGAGGGCGCCGAGGATCGGCGCGAAGACGAACTGCATGACCGCATAGAGCGCGGTCATGATGCCGATATAGGGCGCGATGTTCCGGGCGCCGGTGACATCCTCGAGCAGCGAGGGGAGAATGGGAAAGATCAGCCCGATGCCGACGGCGTCGAGGACAATGGCGGTGTAGATGACGGTGAGGGATTTCTGCATGGCAAGCTTGCTCCACGCACAGCCTGCAGACGCCGAACGGCGCGACAGCTGCGCGATCATGCCCGACAAGGCGGGCGACTGGGGTTCTGGGAGACGCTGACCAGGCCATGCGCGGGGCATGAGCTGGCGTGTGCTTGACCACCTGGACGACTATTCGTCCACCTGTTTACTCCGCCACTGAGCGGATCAAGGGAGGCGGTCGCTTTTCGCGACGCCTCGGACATACGCCCGGCGCGCTGAGCGGGCAAGTGCGATGCGTGAATGGGAGCTCGGCGCGACGAGAATGGCCCGAGCTAGGCCCTGAGGATCTTCGCCATTGCCTTGCCCTTGGCGAGTTCGTCGATGAGTTTGTCCATGTAGCGGATCTCGCGCATCATCGGGTCCTCGATGTTCTCGACGCGCACGCCGCAGACGACACCGGTGATCAGCGAGCGCGCCGGGTTGAGCTGTGGCGCCGAGTTGAAGAAGGCTTCGAGATTGCTGCCCTTCGCCATTTCGGCCTCGAGCGACTGCTGGGTGTGACCGGTCAGCCAGCAGAGGATTTCGTCGACCTCGGCCTTGCCTCGCCCCTTGTTCTCGGCCTTGGCGAGGTAGAGCGGATAGATCTTGGCGATGCTGTAGGCGTAGACCCGGTCTCGGACCTTGTCGGTGGTTTCCCGCATCTCGGCCCCCTATCTCGCTTCGATGATCAGCCGGATGCCGAGGATGCCGATAAAGGCAGCGGCAGCGCGGTCGACCCAGAGCTTGGCGCTCAGATAGAGTGCCCGTGGCCGGGTGGCCGAGAAGGCGACGGCGACGATGCTGTACCACAGGGTCTCCTGCAGGAAGATCAGCGGCGGCAGGGCCCAGTACAGCCAGGGTTCGGGATTGGCCGGCAGCAGCGCCGCAAAGACGGCGCCGAACACCGCGACGATCTTGGGGTTGGAAAGCTGCGTCAGCAGGCCGACGGCAAAGGCCTTGCGTGGGTTGGCCGCCGGAGTGACGCCAGCCTCGACGGTGATGGGGTCGGCGGCATGGCTCCAGATCTTCCAGGCGAGATAGACGAGGTAGAGGCCGCCAGCGACCTTGAGCGCGGTGAACAGCAGGCCGCCATCCTGCATCAGGGTGCGCAGCCCGAGCACGGCGAGTGCGCCATAGAGCATGGCCCCTACCCCCATGCCGAGCGCCGCGGCGAGGCCTTCGGTGCGCGACTGCGCGACGGCGGTGCGCACCACGAAGACGAAACTCGGGCCCGGGCTGATGGCACCGAGCAGCAGCGCGCCGAGAATGGCGAAAAGGGGTAGAAAATGGTCCATGGAGGCCTCCGAACAGGCAGGAGGCTAGCGCATTAGCGGCCCGTGCAGGAAGCAGTATCAGAGTGCGGCAACCCACTGCGACAGCTCTCACCCGGACCCCGACATCCGGGTGAGTGCTGATGTGCAGCGCCGTTACAGCAGCTTTTCTTCCTTGATCGGGGTCCGGCTGACGATCTCGCGGTCGCAGGCGTCGTAGGTGATGTAGTACGGGATGAAGACGTGCTCGGCGTTCTTCTTCTTGGCGGAGAACAGGTAGATGCCCTCCTCGGCTTCCTTCTCGAGCTTCTCGATCATCTTGTAGTTGCGCTTCTTCAGATAGCGGATCGCCTGCTTGACGCTCTGGCAGTCATAGTCGCCGTCATAGTTGTCAAAGATCGGTTTGCCCTGCAGACCGCCGGCGGTGACCGGCGGAGCCGAGACAGCAACCAGGGCAAGGGCGAGGGCGGCGAAAGCCGGGCGAGCGAGGCGATTGAGCTGTGCGAACATGGTCCACTCCATTTGGCAGGCACCAGTTGCCTGCGGGTGAGAGAGGACTAGCGGGCCGGGCCTGAACCGATACGGACCCGCCGGTTCAGTCGATATTCATAAGTCGTATTATGACTTTTCGGGTTGAGTTGCCGTCAGAACATGCCGTCGCCGGAATTGATGTACTCGATCTCGTCGGGCGTGGAAATGCGGCCGAGAGCGGCGTTGCGGCGCGGATAACGGCCGAAGCGTGCGATGCAGTCGCGATGCATGATCTCGAATTTCAGGGTTTCCTCGTCACCAAGTGCGGTGAACAAACGGATCGCCTCGTCATGCACGGCAAGATCCTCGGAATGCATGTAGGGCATATAGAAGAACATGCGGCGGCGCGGCTCGACCCGCAGGTCGTCGCCGGCGGCGACCGCCTCCTGCGCAAGGCGCAGCGCCATGGCGTCGGAGGCGAAAGCCTCGGGGCGCTTGCGATGCAGCTGGCGGCTGAACTGGTCCAGCACGATGACTTCGGCAAGGCGGCCGGAGGGGCTGGCGCGCCACCATGCCGCTTCGCCGCGAGCGACGGCAGCATGCGTGTCGGTGAAACGCGCCGCCAGCACCGCATCGAACTCGGGCTTGCCGCCGAACCAGTCCGGCTCGCCATGCTCGACGAACCAGAAATTCAGGATGTCATCGGGTGAGGTCATGCAGCAGGCTCCGGTTCACGCTTCATTTCCCATGGGACGGGCATGATGTCACCAGCCGCACGGCGCTGAGTTATGTGGGGCGACACCCAGGAGATCTTCTATGCGGCTCGTCAAGCTCGATACCCCCGACGGCATCATCTACGTCAACCCCGAGCATGTGGTGGCGGTGGTGAAGGGCCTGCGCGACACCAAGATCGACACGGTGTCGGGCGTGCATGTGGTGAAAGACCCGCCCGAGGTGGTGGCTCGCCTGCTCGGCATGGAAGAGATCGAGCTCGACGTGACGCCGCGAATGATGATCAACCGCAGTTGAGCCAACCGCGGCCTCTTCCCCCTGCCCTGCTCTAGACCGTGACGATCGCCTTGATCACGCCGGTGCGATCATGGGCCCAGACAGGCATGTCCTCGGGCACCCGGTCGAGGCTGGTGGCGTGCGTCGCAAGCCGGTCGGTCGGGACCTTGCCCTGGCGGATCGACTCCATGACGTGCTCGAAATCGGCCCGGATGGCGTTACGCGAGGCACGGATGGTGAGTTCGCGCCGGTGCACTTCGCTGTCGGGGAAGACCAGGTCGCCCTTGATGACGCCGACCAGGGTGTAGCTGCCACCGTTGCGGGCGTGGAACAGGGAGGCATTCATCGCCTTGATCGAGCCGGTGGAATCGAACACCGCGTCGAAGCCGGTCGATTTGATGGAGGTGAATTCGCCGCCCTCGAGTTCGGCGGGCGAGAAGGTGGTGAAGCCGAGCGCGCGTGTCGCGGCGATCTTGTCAGGCGCGGCGTCGATGACGGTAACTTCGGCGCCGGCGATCTTCGCGAAGAAGGCGACGCCGAGCCCGATCGGGCCCGAGCCGACCACCAGCGCACGGGAGCCGGGTTTCAGCTCGGCAGTGCGACGGATGGCGTGGGCGCCGATGGCGAGGAACTCGACCATGGCCGCGTCGCGGAGGCTTAGGCCATCGGCCTTGTAGAGGTTGCCCGCGGGCATGACGATCTCTTCGGCCATGCCGCCCGGCGCGTGCACGCCGATCACCTTGAGCGTTTCGCAGCAATTGGCGCGCCCTTCTCGGCAGGCCGGACACTGGCCGCAGTTGAGATAGGGGTTGATCACCACCGGATCGCCGGCGGCGAAAGCTTCGCCATTGGGATCGATGACGGTGCCGCTCAGCTCATGACCAATGACACGCGGATATTCGAAGTAGGGAAAGTTGCCCTCGAAGATGTGGTAGTCGGTGCCGCAGATGCCGATGTGACGGATGGCGACGCGGACCCAGCCGGGCTTCAACTCGGGGCGGTCGATGTCGATCAGCGCCAGTTGTTCGGGCGCGGTGCAGGAAATGGCTCGCATGGGGTCTCCTCTTGAGGACGGATCATAGCGGGGCGTGGCTTCACCACAAGCACCCGGCAGGCTACAAACCCCCGCGTCTTTAGTGGGGTATTACAGCGTGAATTTCGCGAGCGATAACTGGGCCGGAGCGACGCCCGAGGTGATGGCGGCGCTGACGCGCCACAATGGCGGGTACTCGCCGGCCTATGGCGGAGATCCGCTCAGCCTCAGCGTGGCGCGGCGCTTCTCGGACCTGTTCGAGCGCGAGGTCGAAGTGTGGTTCACGGCAACCGGCACGGCATCGAACTCGCTGGGCTTGGCAGCGCTGAGCCGGCCGGGCGGCGTGGTGTTCTGCGGCGCGGATGCGCATGTGCACACCGACGAGAGCGGCGCAACGGAGTTCCAGTCCGGCGGCATGAAGCTGCAGCCGGTGCACAGTCCGCTCGGGCTGATCGATGCGGGAGCGCTGGCAGCGGCGCTCGGCAAGCACCCTGCCGGCGGGCGCAGCGTACCGGTGGCGCTGAGCCTGACCAACGCGACGGAATGGGGCACGGTCTATGGCGTGGCGCAGGTGGCCGAACTGGCGCGGATCGCGCGCGATGGCGGACTGAAAGTGCACATGGATGGGGCGCGGTTCGGCAATGCCGTAGCGGCGCTGGGCGTAACGCCGGCCGAGCTCACCTGGAAAGCCGGGGTGGATTTCCTGTCGTTCGGCGCAACCAAGAACGGCTGCTGGGCGGCCGAGGCGATCGTGGTGTTCACGCCCGGGCTGCTGGGAGACTTCGAAGCACGGCGGCAGCGGGCCGGGCATACCTTCTCGAAGGCGCGGTTCGTCGCGGCGCAGTTCGAAGGCTATCTCGAGGGTGGCAACTGGCTGCGCTGGGCGGGACACGCCAACGCCATGTCCGACCGGCTGCGCGCCGGGATCAGGGCCAGCACTGTCGCGCGGCTCGGTTGGGAGAACACGGCCAACGAGGTGTTCGCGGTGATCCCGAGGGCAGCGCTGGCACGCGTGCGCGCCGCCGGCGGCGCGGCACATGAGTGGCCGGCAGAGGGGCTCGCGGCCGATGAGACGCTGGTGCGCCTGGTCACCAGTTGGGCGACGACCGAGGCCGATGTGGATGGGTTCTTGGGGTTGCTTTAGGCCTGACTGAGAGAGACGGCCCCCTCCCCGCCTCCCCCATGAAGGGGGAGGTGAAGAGTCGAGGCTCTGTCTTCGATCGTGCCAAACACTCGATGCGGCACCTCCCCCTTTATGGGGAGGATGGGAGGGGGCCGTCTGCCGGCAGTTAGCCGACCACCACCTTCAGCAGATTGCCGGCCGGATCGCGTGTCTCGATCCCCTCGTTGGTCTCCGCGTAGCCCGCGCCGATCGCCGCCAGCCGGGCCTTCACCGCGTCCAGCGTCGCCTGGTCCGGGACGGCGACATGGAACCAGCGCAGGCCTGCCGAGCCTTTCGGGGCCTGGGCGGCGTTGGGGCCGGACCAGATGTTGAAGGCAATGGTGTGCGGCGGATAGTCGAGACCGAGATCGCCCATGCCGAAGCGGCGCATGATGAACAGGCCGCCGAAGCCGAGACCGTCGCGATAGTAGCGCATCGCCTGCTCCAGATCGTTCACATGCAGATGGATGTGGCCGATGCGGGTGCCCTCGGGCATCAGCGCCGGGACGGCGTTGACGTCATCGAGTTCGGCGAGCAGGTCATCTACATCGATGGCCTCGCGGCCGGAATGGGGCGAGCCGTCGACAGTCTTGACGTAGAAGCCGTCCTCGCCGTCGCCGATGGTGCCGCGCCAGGGGGTCTCGAAGGTGATCTCGATGCCGTTATTGTCGTAGTCCCACAGGTAGATCGCCTCCGAGACGAGGTGATCGGTGGGCGAGATGCGGACCCGGCGCATCAGGGCGCGTACCACCATTTCGGCCAGCGCCTTGCGGGTCGGAACGTGGACGGCGACATGATAGAGGCCGAGCGAGCGGTCAGGGAACGGGCCGCTAGCACCGAGTTCCAGGGTGATGAGTTCGCGCCCGCCGGCGCCCAGGTGCAGCGCTTCGGCATCCTCGGAGATGAGTTCGAGCCCGACGACATCGCGCCATACGGCCAGCGCCTTGTCGCGATCGGTGACACCGATGCGGACGGCGCCGAGATGGCTGGTCAGCGGCAGGGTGGGAGCGGAGCGGACCGCGGCCTGGGATTCAACAGTGATCATGATGGGTCCTCGCAACGGTGTTGGGTTGACCCTGATATGGCCGAGGCCAGGGGGCAAGCCAATGGTGTCGCGACGACGGACAGTCGATACGAATATGCGTGAATGACTTGTATTGCGGCTCGATTAGCACCGGCCAAGCAGTGAGCGCTTTCTCCCCTTGTGGGAGAAGGTGCCCGAAGGGCGGATGAGGGGTATCTCTCCGCGAACTCAGTCGCTCGTCGCTTTGCTCCGATCGCGCAACGTGCCGTTGCGGCCCCCCCTCATCCGGCCTATCGGCCACCTTCTCCCACAAGGGGAGAAGGCCTGACTGCTCGGCCAGCGCTCAAAACGACGACCGCCACCCCCATCCCCGTTTGGGGATGGATGGTGGGGAGGGGGTGGTGGCCGTATGCCTGCCGATGGCGCCGAAGTCAGTTGGCGACAGTGCGGCGGCGGTACTCGCTGGCGGCGTAGACGAGCAGCGCCGCGACGATCAGACCGCCGACCAGTTGGGCCCAGTCGATGGTCGAGAGGAAGCGCGGGATCATCACCGCCGCGTTGAACGAGGCATCGGAGAAGATGACCTTTTCGAGCTCCATGTTATCGGCGCCGAACTTCATCCGCTCGCTGAGATAGTTGAGGAAGTAGCCGGCACGCGGACCGGTGTCGTTGAAGATGAGGTTCTCGGCCAGGCCGATCAGCCCGGGAATGAGGAAGGCCAGCGGGATCGACCAGCGGCGGAACACCGTGGACAGGGCGCCGACCCAGGCGAAGAACGGGGCATACCAGAGCAGCGCCATCACCAGACCGACGAGCGTGAACAGGGCGATCTGGAAGCCGGACGAGAGGAACTCGAAAACGCCGGGGACGCCGAGCCGCGGCAGGATCATCGCGGTGATCATGGTGACGACGTAGATGAGGATGCCGGTGATCAGATAGGCCACGAAGATCAGGGCCGGAAAGATGGTCATGCCGGCAAGAGACTTCGAGGCCAGCACCTTGAAATCGGTGACCGGCATCGACTTCCAGAACAGCATGGCATTGTTGCGTCGATCGGCGCTGAAGGCATCGGCATAGTAGAAGAACAGCGCCGCCAGCAGGTACATGCACCAGAGCGCCGCCACCGCGAGGAAGCCGAACTCGAAGAACTTCAGCGCCGAGGGGACGCCGATTTCCTGGTGCATCTGGAAACGGTTGGAGGCGATGCCGAACACCAGCACCAGGGTCATGATGCCGAGGATCACGCCGGGGGCGTAGAGGAACGCACCCCGATGCTCGAGATACTCGCGCTTGATAAGGGCAACGAGAGACTTCATTTGGCCGGACCGCGCTGCATGAGGGCGACAAACAGGTCGCTGAGAGTGGGAGTGGTGACGTCGCCGAACTGGGCGAGCCGGTCGCGATCGACGCCGTCGAAGACCATGGCGGTCTGGCCGAAGCGGGTTTCGCTGTAGATCGGGCCGAGCGCCGTGGCGGCGGCGACCTGGTCGGGGCGAACCAGCACCTGGCTGAACTTGGAGCTGACGGTTTCCATCTGCATGTGGAGGATCAGCTCGCCATCGCGGATGAACATGATGTCAGAGAGCATGAACTCGATCTCATCCACCTGGTGGGTGGTGATCAGGAGCGTGCGCTCCTCGGTCATGTAGTCCTCGAGCAGGCGCCGGTAGAAACGCTTGCGATAGGTGATGTCGAGGCCGAGCGTCGGCTCGTCGAGAACCAGCAGCTTGGCATCGATCGCCATCACCACCGCGAGGTGGAGCTGGGCGATCATCCCCTTCGACAGGTTCTTGATCCGGGCCTCCATCTTGACGTCGGTGCCCTCGAGGAAGCCGCGGGCCTTCGCCTGATCGAAGTTGGGGTGGATGTTGGTGAGCAGCGCGAACAGCTCGCGCACCCTCAGGAACCGCGGCAGGCTCGCGACATCGGAGATGAAGGCGACGTTCTTCATCAGCGAGGCGCGCTTCTGGTACGGGTCCTCGCCGAGCACGCGCACGGTGCCCTCGTAGGAGGTGAGCCCGAGCAGCGCATTCAGCGTGGTGGTCTTGCCGGCGCCATTGTGGCCGACGAGGCCGTAGATGCGGCCGGCGGGGATGTCGAAATCAAGCCCGTGGAGGATTTCGGTGCGGCCGAAGTGCTTCCTGAGGCCACGCGCCGAGACGATCGGAGCAGCTGTGGTTTGAGCCAGATCATTCATCTTTACCGCCTTGCTTCAGTAGCTGTGTGGGATCGAGATCGAGGGCGGCGAGACGCGCCATGACGCGCGGCCACTCCTCGGTCAGAAATTTCTGGCGCTCGTGGGCGAGCAGCCGCTGATGACCGCCCTCGGCCACGAACATGCCCATGCCGCGCCGCGACTCGACGACACCGATATCGACGAGCGACTGGTAGGCACGGGTGACGGTCAACGGATTGACCGAGAGGTCGGCGGAGATCTGGCGCACGGACGGAAGCGCCTCACCCTCCTTGGTGGTCTTGCTCAGGATCATGTCGGCAATCCTTTCGCCGATCTGCACAAAGATCGGCTGGCTGTCGTTGAACTGGCTCATGCGTGATGCCTTGGTAGTGTGCTAGTTATGTAGCACACCAAATCGGCAGTGCAAGCGGAATCTTCAAGGGCGCGCCCCGGCGCCTTTGCTGCGCGGTCATGGCGTTGTCGATCGGAGGCGGCTAAATTCGACCGCAGAGCGGCGACAACGTCCTGCGGCGCCGACGATTCTCCCGAGGGCTACGTGCATATCCTGATCACTGGCAGCGCCGGTTTCATCGGCTATCACCTGAGCAGGCGGCTGCTGGCGGCTGGTCACGCGGTGACGGGCCTCGATGCGATGACGCCGTATTACGACGTGCGGCTCAAACAGCAGCGCCACGCCATGCTGGCGGAGCATGCGCGCTTCGCGGCGATCACCGGGAAACTGGAAGACCCGGCGGCGATCGAGAGGGCTTTTGCTGCGGCACCCGAGATCGTGGTGCATCTCGCGGCCCAGGCAGGGGTGCGCTACAGCCTCGAGGCCCCGTTCAGCTATACCGACAGCAATGTGACGGGGACGCTCGCCATTCTCGAGGCGGCGCGGCGAGCGCAGCCGAAGCACCTGCTGATCGCTTCTTCGAGCTCGGTCTACGGCATGGCCGGCAAGCCTTCGGCGGAGCTCGACCTGACCGACCGACCGGTGTCGCTCTACGCCGCGACCAAGAAGGCGACGGAGGCGATGAGCCATTCCTACGCCCACCTGTTCGGAGTGCCGACCACCTGCCTGAGATTCTTCACCGTGTACGGCCCCTGCGGTCGACCGGACATGGCGCTGTTCAAGTTCGCCGAGGCGATCGCGGCGGGCGCGCCGATCAGCATCTATGGCGAGGGCCGGATGCGGCGGGATTTCACCTATGTCGACGATGTGGTCGCGGCGATCGACCGGCTGATCGGGGTGGCGCCGGTAAAGGGACAGCCGGTGTCGTCGGCGGACTCGCTGTCGGCGGTGGCCCCGTGGCGGGTGGTGAACATTGCCGGTGGCCGGCCTGTCGAGCTGATGCGGTTCGTCACGGCGATCGAGGCGGCGATGGGACGCGAGGCGAAGAAGGAGTTGCTGCCGATGCAGCCGGGAGATGTGACCGAAACGGCGGCAGACGTGGCGCTGCTACGAGCGCTGGTCGGTGAGGTGCCGACGACAGAGGTCGAGGTTGGGGTGCGAGCGTTCTGCGACTGGTTCAAGGGGTGGCGGGGCTGATCTGGCCCAGGCTCCCCCTGGCCGTCATCCCACGAATGCCCGCAGGCGCCAGGTAGACGCTTCTCACTGCAGGATGGGCACAGTAAGTAGGGTGGCCTTGTGCCTGCCATCCCTCACCCGTCTCGGCCTTATGGCCGATCCACCCTCTCCCCGACGGGGTCCGGTGAAGGCCATTGGCCTTCACCGTGGGAACAGAGGTGATCACCGCGCTCTCCGGATTCTTCTCCCCGTCGGGGAGAAGGTGGCGCGTAGCGCCGGATGAGGGGAAGGCCACAATCGTCGAGCGGGCGCGGCGATCTCCGGGCTCATCGGCCGTGACTGACCGCCTATGGGCGAAGCCGGGATGGGCCACCGGTGTGGTGGGAAGATTGGTGGACGAAACCGCGCGATGCAGTTCTGTCGACCGAACGGAAAACCGCTTGAGTGCTAACGACTCGCGGGCCGCTGACATGTTAGAGACAAGTATTCGTTTCTGATCGGCACCCGCCGACCATCCTGCATTTCGGATTCCCAAATTGACGGCCACAGCTTCGGCACCGGCGACTTCCATCGCCAGCAAGACCACGCTCTCGATCATCATCATGGTGTCGGTCTGCCACCTGATCAACGACACCATGCAATCGCTGCTGTCGGCGATCTATCCGATCCTCAAGGAGAGCTACGGGCTCGACTATGTGCAGATCGGGCTCCTGACGCTGACCTTCCAGTGCACGGCGTCGCTGCTGCAGCCGGCGATCGGCATGTATACCGACAAGCGCCCCCTGCCCTTCTCCCTGCCGGTGGGGATGGCGTCGAGCCTCGTCGGGCTGCTGATCCTCGGCTTTGCGCAGAGCTACTGGCTGCTGCTGGTCGGGTCGGCCTTTGTCGGGCTCGGCTCGGCGATCTTCCACCCCGAAAGCTCGCGCGTGGCGCGGCTCGCTTCGGGCGGCCGGCACGGGTTGGCGCAATCGCTGTTCCAGGTGGGCGGCAATGTCGGCTCGGCGATCGGGCCGCTGCTGGCGGCCTTCATCGTCCTGCCGCGCGGACAATCGAGCGTCGCCTGGTTCGCCGTGGGCTCGCTGGTCGGCATCTTCATCCTGACGCGGGTGGGCATGTGGTACGCGGCGCATCGCAAGGCCAATGCCGGCAAGGCGCCGGTGAGCACGGCGCTGCTGTTCGACCGGCGCACCACCGCCATCGCGCTCACGGTGCTGACGGTGCTGACCTTGACCAAGAACGCCTACATGGCGGGGCTCTCGAGCTATTACACGTTCTTCCTGATCGACAAGTTCCAGGTCGGGGTGCAGGACGCGCAGCTCTTGCTGTTCGTCTACCTGGGCGCCTCGGCGATCGGGGTGTTCCTCGGCGGTCCGATCGGCGATCGGTTCGGCGCCAAGTTCGTGATCTGGTTCTCGATCCTCGGGGTGCTGCCCTTCACGCTGGCCCTGCCCTATGCCGACCTCACCTGGACGGTGATCCTCACGGTGCTGATCGGACTGATCTTCTCGTCGGCGTTCTCGGCCATCGTGGTGTTCGCCCAGGAACTGCTGCCGGGCCGGGTCGGGATGATCGCCGGCATCTTCTTCGGCTTCGCCTTCGGCGCCGGCGGCATCGCCGCCGCGGCGCTGGGCGCGCTGGCCGACGTCACCGGCATCCAGTACGTGTTCTGGCTCTGCTCGTTCATGCCGCTGGCCGGGCTGCTGACGGTGTTCCTGCCGGAGATGCAGCACAAGGTGCGGTGAGTCCGCGATCTCTCTTCATCTCTGCCCTTGCGGGAGAGAAAGCGATTTCTTGGGCTTAGCCCTTCGCTAAGCCTTAGAAATCGCAAGAGAGGGGATTTGGCGGGCACGGTGGCGCCTCACGCCCCCCTCTCTTGCGAAAACTAAGGACTTAGCTGCGCTAAGCCCAAGTTTTCGCTTTCTCCCCCGCCAAGGGGGAGAGTCCCGACTGAGAGATCTCAGTCAGATCTGCAGCAAGGCCACCGGTTTCTGCAGCTTGAACACCGTGCCGGTGGCGCTCAGCGTGCCGTCTGCGGCGACGTCGAAGACCACGAGATCTTCGCTTTCCTGGTTGGCGACGATCAGGTGTTTTTCCAGCAGCAGGAAGAAGCGCGGCCAGTTGCCGCCGCACGAGATGTTCTGCTTGAGGCTGATCTTGCCATCTGCGGCAATGGCGAAGGCGGTGATCGAGTTGTGGCCGCGGTTGCTGACGTAGAGCACGGTGCCGGCAGCGTTGATCTGAATGTGGGCGCCGGTGGACTCGCCCTTGAAATCGGCGGGAAGCGCCGAGAGCGTATTGAGTTCGGTGAGCTTGCCGCCAGGTGCACGGGCGAGGGCGGTGACCGTCTCGGCATATTCGGTGAACAGGTACGCGAACTTGCCATTGGGGTGGAACGCCAGATGGCGCGGGCCCGCACCCTTGGGGGTCGAGAACGCCGTCTCCGGGCCGCCGACGAAATTGCCGGCCTCGTAGCGGACGCTGCGCACTTCATCGTGGCCGAGATCGACGGTGTAGAGCCGGTCGGCCTCGGGCGACCACTGGGTCCAGTGGGCGTGACCCTGGTCATGGGCATGGGCGCTGCGGAGCACGGTGGGGTCGGATTTCAGCGCACCGGTCGCGGCATCGATCGAGAACACCGGGGTCGAGTCGTCGCCATAGTTGGCGACGGCAAGCTTGGTGCCCTTGGGGCTGATGCGGAGGTAGCAGGGGTATTTGGCGCCGGTCGACTGGTAGCCGAGCGGCGTGGCCGCGCTGTTGTCGGCGGCGAGGCTGAAGGCACCGGCCTGCTCGGCCATCTCGTTGGTGACATAGACACAACGGGTCGCCGGTGCGAAGGCGATCCACGAGACGTCGGTAGTACCGGGATAGCCGCGGACCAGCTCGATGGCGCCGGTGGCGGTGTCGAAGCTCAGGAGCTTCAGGCCTTCGCCATCGGGGCCGGTATAGGATCCGGACAGCAGATTGAGCTTGGACATGCGCAGTTCCTCCTCGGTAAGTCGGGCGGAAGTGTTAGGGGAGTCACGGGGTTATGGCTAGTCGTTCGGAGCGCTTGGCGCCCCTCACCCCGGCCCTCTCCCCCGGGGGCGCTATCGCGCTCCCCTAGGAGGGGCGAGGGGGCGATGTGGCGCCGCCGGTTCGACTCGCGTCCCCTCGCCCCTTCTAGCGGACGCGAGAGCGTCCGCGGGGGGAGAGGGTTAGGGTGAGGGGCGCCAAGCGACGGGTGCGTCAGCGCGCCCGATCCCACCCCTCACGCATCAGCTTGAAGCCCTTCTCATAGACGTCGGCCTCCGAGGCGAACAGCGGCCGCCAGATCTTGGTCGCCGCAGCAAGGTCGGGGAGTGCCGAGCCGAAGGCCTCGATGGTCATCCAGCCGTCGTAGCCGGCCTGTTTCAAAGCGTTGAACACCGACTGGAAATCGATATGCCCGGCGCCGGGAACACCACGATTGTTCTCGGTGATGTGGACATGGTTGATCTGGCCGATGGTCGAGGCGATCAGCGGTGGTACCCGGTTCTCTTCGATGTTGGTGTGGAAGGTGTCGAACAGATAGCCGTAATTCGGCTCGTCGACGCGGCGCACCAGGCTGGCGGCCTGCTCCATGGTATTGAGGAAATAGCATTCGAACCGGTTGAGCGGCTCGACCGACAGCGCGACGCCCTGGCGTGCGGCGTATTGCGCCGCCTGCTTATGAACCTCGGCGCACCAGGCGATCTCGTCTTCGGTCGGCCCACGCCCGGAGAATTCGCCAAGCGGCTGATGAAATGGGCCACAGACGAGCGTGCCGCCGAGGGCCGCCGTGCAGTCGGTCAGCCAGTTGAGATGCGTCAGGGCGCCGGCGCGTTGGGCGTGGTCGGGCGAGATGGCGTTTCCGCCGGCCATGACGCCGACGCCGGTCGCGTCGAGACCGAGGTCTCGCAGCCGGCGGCCGAGCTTCTCGTAGTGGTCGGGCGTGCCCTCGAACATCGGTACTTCCACACCGTCATAGCCGGTGGCCTTCAAGCGCTCGATGATGGGCCAATGCGCATCGGTGACGTGGGTGGTCCAGAGGAGAAGATCGAAGCCGAGTTTCATGGTGTTCTCACTATCGTGGGGAAGGCCCCCTCACCCGGCCCTTCGGGCCGACCTCTCCCCCAGAGGGAGAGGTGCAGTTGTGGCGTAGTCGAGCCCACCCACCACCTCTCCCTTTGGGGAGAGGTCGCCGCGAAGCGGCGGGTGAGGGGGCCTTCTCGCTACAGGTTCACCCAGTTCCCCGACTTGCCCGAGGCGATGATGGCGTCACAGAGCCTGTTGGTCGCCAGCGCATCCCGGAACGTCGGCGCCGCCGGCTTGCCGGTCTTGAGGCCCTCGAGGAAATCGGCGGCGGTGTGGGTGAAGCTGTGTTCGAAACCGATGACGAGGCCGGGCACCCACCATTTGCCGAGATAGGGATGATCGCCATCGGTGACGAGGATGTTGGTCCAGCCGCGCAGCCGGCCTTCGGTCGAGTGATCGAACCACTGTACCCGGTTCATGTCGTGCAGATCCCAGGCCAGCGAGCCCTTCTCGCCGTTGATCTCGAGCGTGTAGCCGGCCTTGTGGCCGCGGGCGTAGCGGGTGGATTCGAAGGTGCCGAGCGCGCCGTTGGCAAAGCGGGTCAGCACTGCCGCCGCATCGTCGATGCCGACGGCCTGCTTCTTGCCGGTTTCGGCATGGGTGCGTTCCTTGACGAAGGTTTCCGTCATGGCGGTGAGCGAGGAGATATCGCCGTTGATCCACAATGCGCTGTCGAGGCAATGCGCCAGCAGGTCGCCGGTAACGCCCGAGCCCGCCGCATCGACATCGAGGCGCCAGGTGCCCTGCCCGCCCTGCGGCACATCGGGAGAAATGGTCCAATCCTGCAGGAACTTGGCGCGGTAGTGGAAGATGCGCCCGAGCTTGCCCTCGTCGACCAGCTGCTTGATCAGCGTGACGGCGGGGACACGGCGGTAATTGTACCAGACGAGGTTGGGAACGCCGGCCTTTTCTACGGCGTCGACCATCGGCTGCCCTTCGGCGGCAGTGCGGGCCAGCGGCTTTTCGGTCAGCACCATCTTGCCGGCCGCGGCCGCGGCAATGGCGATCTCGGCATGCAGGTCGTTCGGCACGCAGATATCGATGGCGTCGATATCCTTGCGCTCGATCAGGGCGCGCCAATCATGCTCGATGCTCTCATAGCCCCATTGCTCGGCGAAGCGGCGGACCTTGCTGTCATTGCGCGCTGCCACCGCCTTCAGCACCGGATGGTAGCCGGTATCGAAGAAGTGGCTGACGGAGGCCCAGGCGTGCGAGTGGCAGCGCGCCATGAAGCCGTAGCCGACCATGCCGATATTGAGTTGTTTGGTCATTGCAGTGTTCCCGATCAACGGTTGGCGGGGCAAGGCCCCCTCACCCGGCGCTGCGCGCCGACCTCTCCCCCAAGGGAGAGGTGAGCTGTGGCACGATCTGGCCCACCCGCGCCTCTCCCTTGGGAGAGAGGTCGGATTGCGGAGCAATCCGGGTGAGGGGGCCTTGTTTCATCTGCTATTCCCGCCAGCCGTGCGCTTCGCGGACTTTGAGCATGGCGGCGAGGATCTTGTTCCAGGTGGATTGCTGCTCCATTACGGCATTGGGGAACATGCAGCCGTCCCAGCAGATGTGCCGCATCTTTCGGGTCAACTCGCCCTTGTCGTCGCGCAGCCAGTAGCCGGCGTGCTTTGTCACATCGAGCCGGCCGTTGGGGTCGTCGATCTGGCAGTGCCGACCGGTCTTTTCGTGGTCGCCGGAGCCGAAGGTGGTGCCGTCATTCTGGGCGACGTGGAAATCCAGCGTCCAGGGGCGGAGCGCGTCGGCCACCTTGTGGTAGGCGGCATCGAGCGCCGCTTTGTCGCTCCACTCGAAATTCTTGGGCAGAATGCGGTCCTTCTCGGCATTGGCGCCGAGGACGAACAACATGGAATGCGCCATGTCGGCCTGGTAGCCGACAACGCCGGGCATGTTGACCAGCTCAAGCAGTTTGACGTTCTCGCGCCACGAGTGCATGCCGCCCCAGCAGATCTCGCCTTCGGCGACGATATACTCGCCGTAATGCTGGGCGATGCGGCCGGCCTCGCGGAAGGTATCGGCAATCTTCCTGGTGTTGCCGGCAGGATCTTTATCCCACGCCTCGACGCCGGTGGAGCTGTCGACCCGGACGCCGCCGGTGGGGCGGATGCCGAGCTCGCGCATCTGCTGGCCGATCCGGCAGGCCTTTTCGACCTGAGTGAGGAAGCGTTTGACGTCGTCGGCATCGCCCATCGCCGAGCCGCCGCCAGCTCCGCCCCAGATCGGTGCAACGAAGCTGCCGACCTTGAGGCCGAAGCCGGCGATATGGTCGGCCATGCGCTTCACGTCATCCTTCGAAGAATCGATGGAGATATGCGGATCGGCCAGCCACAGATCGACGCCATCGAATTTCTGGCCGTCGACCTCGGCATTGGCGGTGAGCTTGAGCAACGTATCGAGGGGGATGATCGGCTCGGCGCCGGGCGCGCCCTTGCCGACCACGCCGGGCCAGGTGGCGTTGTGGAGCTTCGGATAGTTGTTGGATGCCATGGTCCCCCTCCCTGGGGTCTAAAGTCTCAAAACAAACTAGGCCGCCTGGTGCCTGAGGTTCAGGCCGGTCCTGGCGTCGAACAGCATCACCTTGTCGGGGTTCCAGTTGAAGCGGACGGCTTCCTCGACCTTGACCTCGACCCGTGCCGGCACGGCGGCGCGCATCAGGTTGTCACCGACGCGCAGGGTGACGATCTTCTCGATGCCGTGGTTCTCGACATCGTGGATGCGCGCTTCGTTCGGGGCGCCGGCAGCGACCTCGACGTCTTCCGGCCGGATGCCGAAGGTCACCGGGCCTTCCACCGCGGCACTGCGGGTGATCGGCATCTGAAAGGCCTGCGCCACGCTCGCCAGGTCGCCGGCGAGGCTGCCGGGCAACAGGTTGATGGCGGGCGAGCCGACAAAGCTCGCAACGAACGTGTCGCGGGGGTTGGAATAGACGTCGCGCGGGGTGCCGACCTGGACGATCCTGCCCTTGTTGAGCACGGCGATACGGTCGCCCATCGTCATCGCCTCGACCTGGTCGTGGGTGACGAAGATGAAGGTGGCGCCCAGCCGCATCTGCAGGTCCTTGAGTTCGGAGCGCAGCGACTCGCGCAGCTTGGCGTCGAGGGCCGAGAGCGGCTCGTCCATCAGGAACACTTGCGGTTCGCGCACGATGGCGCGGCCGATGGAAACGCGCTGCATCTCGCCGCCACTGAGGCGGTCGGTCTTGCGGTCGAGCAGATGGGTGATGCGCAGGGTTTTCGACGCATAGTCGATGCGCTTGCCGATATCGGCTTCGCTCATCTTGCGGATGCGCGAGCGCAGCGGGAAGGCGAGATTGTCGCGCACGGTGAGGCGCGGATAGAGCGAATATTGCTGCAGCACCAGGGCCACGTCGCGTTCGGCCGGGCCCCAGTCGTTGACGTTGACCTGGTTGATATGGATGGCGCCCTCGGTGGGCTTTTCGAGCCCGGCGATCATCCGGAGCGTCGTGGTCTTGCCGGCGCCGGTGGGGCCGAGCAAGACGAAGAACTCGCCATCGGCGACGTCGAGATCGAGCTTGTCGACGGCAACGTGCGAGCCGAACGACTTGCTGATGTTTTCGAGGCGGATACGGGCCATATCAGTTGCCTAGCCGGATGCCGAGCGAAGCGCCCGAGCTTGTGTCGAAGAAATGCGCCTGTGCCGGGTCGATGCGGGCAAAGACCGTTGCCCCGGGCTTGTCGACAAAGCCCGAGGTGGTGCGAGCCCGCAGGGTCTTTTCGCCGAACTTCAGATCGACAATGTCGAAGCCGCCGAAGGGCTGGATGATGTGGGCCTCGGCCGGCCGGTAGCCCGGCTTGTCGTCACGGCTGACGATTACCCCTTCCGGGCGGACGCCAAGCGAAAGATCGGCGGCGGCCTGCTTCTGCTGCAGCATGCCGAGCAGTTCGCGCGGCAGGTCGAAGCTCGCATCATCGAGGGCGATGCGGGCGCTGCCATCGGCCTCGCTGATCCTGGTCGCGGCGATGTTCATCACCGGCGAACCGATGAACTGGGCGACGAACAGGTTGGCCGGATAGAGATAGACCTCGGTGGGGGTCCCGACCTGCTGCAGCACGCCATCGTTCATCACCACGATGCGGTCGGCCAGCGACATGGCCTCGACCTGGTCGTGGGTGACATAGATCGAGGTCGAGCCGTTCTCGTAATGCAGGCGCTTCAGTTCGATGCGCATGGTCTCGCGGAGCTTGGCATCGAGCGAGCCGATCGGTTCGTCGAGCAGCAGCGCCTTGGGGCGGCGCACCAAAGCGCGGCCGATGGCGACGCGCTGCATGTCACCGCCGGATAGTGCCGACGGGCGGGCGTTGAGCAGGTGCAGAATGCCCAGCGACTTGCCGACCGAACGAACGGTCTTGTCGACCACATCCTTGGCGGTACCAACGGCGCGCAGCGGGAAGGCGAGGTTCTCGTAGACGGTGAAATGCGGATAGAGCGCGTAGTTCTGGAACACGAAGGCGATGTCGCGATCGGCGGCGCGGAGGCCCTGGATCGGCTTGCCGTCGAGCAGGATATCACCCGAGTCGATTTCCTCGAGGCCGGCGATGGCGCGCAGCGTCGTGGTCTTGCCGCAGCCGGAGGGGCCGAGAAAGACGACGAACTCCTTGTCCTTCACCGTCAGGTTCACGTCCTTGATGACGTGGACGAGGCCGAAATGCTTGTCGATGTGGCGGAGTTCGATCTCAGCCATGGGTGCCCCCATGCATGGTGGCGGAGACCGAGACCGGGCCGGTCTCGTCCTCGTCGATGACTTTCTTCTCCGGCGCCGGGATGTGGACGGCGACGTTGAAGCCGACCAGCCCGATCAGCATGATCGTCACCGAGTACTGGTGCAGCAGCTCGATCCATGGCTGGCACAGGAAGATGATGCCCAGGATCATCAGGGTCATCGAGCCGGGCTCCAGGAACTTCTGGTTGAAGACGCGCAGGTTCATTTGCGGATCGCTCCGAAGCTCATGCCGCGCAGCAGGTGATTGCGCAGCAGGAAGGTGAAAATGGCGACCGGCAGCAGGAACAGGAACGTGCCGGCGGCGATCACCGTCCAGTCGGGGAGGCCGGAGCCGATCTGGCTGGGGATGAAGGGCGGCGCGGTCTGGGCGCGGCGGTTGGTGAGGATCAGCGCAAAGGCGTATTCGTTCCACGCGGTGATGAAGCAGAACACGGCGGTCGCGGCGATGCCGGTGGCGGCCTCGGGCAGCACGATCTTGAAGAAAGCCTGCATGCGCGTGTAGCCATCGACCAGCGCCGCCTCCTCGTACTCCCTGGGGATCTCGTCGATGAAGCCCTTCATCAGCCACACCGCGAACGAGACGTTGAAGGCGGTGTAGAGGATGATGAGCCCGATATGGCTGTCGGTCAGGCCCGCCGCCCGGTACATCAGGAACATCGGGATGGCGACGACGATGGGCGGCAGCATGCGGGTCGAGAGGATGAAGAACAAGAGGTCCGCCTCGCCCTTCACCTTGAAGCGCGAGAAGCCATAGGCGGTGATGGTGCCCATCGAGACCGCCAGCAGGGTCGAGGTGATGGCGACGATCAGCGAGTTCATGAAGCGGTCGGGATAGCCCGAAAGCTGCACTTCCCCCTTGCCGGTGCGCGAGATGCGCTCGCCGCCGTCGAAGATGATCTGCTCCCACCAGGGGGCGTTCTCGCGATCCACCTGCTCGTTCGGCTTCAGTTGCACGCGCTTGGTGAAGAGCTTCACGAATGGCGAGACTTCGGGCTCGAACAGGATGGTCGGCGGCGCCGTGGTCGCGAGGTTGCGCGGTTTGAAGGCGGTCGAGCCGATCCAGTAGATCGGGGTCAGGAAGACGATGGTGATGACGATGATGGCGGCGATGGCAACACGATTGCCGAGCTTCTGGCCGCGGGATGAAACGACGGCCATCTCAGCGCTCCTTCGCCTTGTTCAGATACTTGACGTAGACGTTGGTGATGCACAGCACCATGATCAGCACGATGTAGGCGAGCGCGCAGGACTTGCCGGTCTGCCACTCCTGGAACGCCATCTTGTAGAGCCGGATCGACACCACCTCGGTGGTCGGCTGACCCGACATCACGAAGGCCAGGTCGAAGGTCTTGAAGGCCTCCATGGTGCGGAAGATGATGGCGATCAAGAGGATCGGGGCGACCAGCGGCAGGGTGATGCGGAAGAAGGTGTAGAGCCGGCTGGCGCGATCGATCGAGGCCGCCTCGTAGAGGTGCTTGGGCACCGCCGAAAGGCCGGCGAGCGACAGCAGCATGACGAAGGGCGACCACATCCAGATATCGGTCAGCGCCACGGCGTAGAGCGCGAAATCCGGGTTCGCCAGCCACTCGAACCGGCCCAGCCCGAAGGCGAAGTTGATGATGCCGAAATTGGGGTCGTAGAGCAGCTTCCAGAACAGCCCGACCACCGCCATGGACAACATCATCGGCAGCAACAGCAGCGTGGTCACCAGCCCCTTGAGCGGGAAGCTGCGGTTGAGCAGCAGCGCCATGCCGAAGCCGACGATCACCTGCCCGGCCACCGAGACGATGACGTAGTGGGCGGTGATGGTGAAGTTGCGCCAGATGAACGGATCCGACAGCAGATCCATATAGTTCTTGAGCCCGATGAAGTTGGCCGGATCCTTGGTCGAGGCACGGAAATCGGTGAACGAGAAGCCGAGCGAGTAGATCAGCGGAAAGACGTTGAAGACGATGAGGAACAGCACCGTCGGGACGACGAAGACATTCCTGATGGTGATGTCGCTCCAGCCACGCGCGGCGGCGCGCGATTGCGGATCGAGGCTGGTGATCATGTTGTTCAAGGCGATATTCCCCTGACGCCGCCGCGAGGCGGCACGCTCCGGACTTCATCTCGCGGGGTTGGGCCCCGGCTTATTGGGAAGGTCCCGGGGAGCCGCAGCTCCCCGGGGAGATCGCGGTATCAGCCGCCGCGGCCGTACTTGGCGAAGGTCGCCTTCCAGTCAGCGGCGAGCGCATCGAGGGTCTCCTGCGAGGTCCCTTCCCCGCCGACCACGGCCGGGTAGATGCGCTGGTTGAGCTGGGTCAGGAGCTCCGCGTATTCCGGCACGGCCCAGAAGTCCTTCACCTTGAACATGGTCTGGTAGAAGGCCTCGTTATACGGGGTCGCCTTGCGGAAGGCCTCGCTCTCCAGCACCTTGGCGGAGCAGGTATAGCCGCCGAGATCGGCCCATTTCTGCTGCACCTCGTCCTGGATGAACCACTTCAGGAACTTCATCGCCTCTTCCTTGTTCTGGGAATAGGAGACGACGGAGATGCCCTGGCCGCCGAGCGCGGCGTACTGGTCGCCATCGGGACCCGCCGGGTTGGCGAAGAAGCCGGTGACCTTGGCGTTCGGGTTCGACGCCTCGTTGATCAGCGCCGGGAAGAAGGCGAAGTAGTTCATGCTCATCGCCGCGAGATTTTCGGTGATGGCCTGGTTGTCCTCGACGAAGAAGGTCTTGGCCCAGCCCGGAGGCGTGAAGCTGTAGAGCTTCTTGTAGGCATCGAGCGCGGCAACCGCCTTGGGCGAGTTGATGATGCCCTCGACCTTGTAGGTCGCCATGTCGCCCAGTTCGCCGCCATAGGAGAACAAGGCGTTCTCAAAGCCCATGGCCATGGCGTCGTAGGAGTTGTCGGTGTAGATCGCCACGCCGTATCTGGGCGGGGTGGCATCGGGCCGGTAGAAGAACTCGGCGATATCCATCAGCTGCTGCCAGGTCGCCGGCGGCGCCAGGTCGTAACCGTATTTGGCCTTGAAGTTGGCCATCTCGGTCGGATCCTCGAACCAGTCCTTGCGATAGGACCAGCCGACCGCGTCGCCCTCGGCCGGGATCGACCAGTACTTGCCGGAGTTGCCGGGGTACTCGGAGTAGAACTTCACGGTGGCGGGCGCCATCTTGTCGAGGACGCCGTTCTCCTTCACGAAATCGGTGAGATCGACATAGTGCCCGGCTTCCGAAGCGGCGCCGAGCCACTGGCTGTCGCCCACGATCAGATCGTAGGCCGAGCCCTGGGCATTGAACTCGGTGAAGGCCTTGGTCTGGAAATCGGACCACGGCGTGGTTTCCACCGTGACCTTCACCCCGGTCTCGGCTTCGTACTGATTGACCAGTTCCTGCAGGTAGTTGGCCGGGTCCCATTCGGCCCAGAAGATCGTCAGTTCCTGCGCCAGCACAGATGTGCTCGACGCAAGCATCAGGCCCAAACCGGCCAGTATGCCCTTGGTAGCAGTGCGCATTGTGGTCCTCCCTCTAGCGCTTCCGACGGCCGGCAGATGCGGCACCGACCGAAGCCCCTCCTCCTTGCCGGGGGCCTTCACAGCAGCGAACCGGTCAGAAGCTCTCCCAAGCTTCGGGCGACCGGCCGTTCTCTCGCGACGTGCGGGATTTGCCCCTCATCGCCGGCGCCACCGCCGCGACCTCTCCCAAGGCCTTGGCGCGCTCGCCGGTTGCGGCGCCCTCAGCGCCCGTCGCACTTCGTCCCGTCGCGGGTGAAAAAGTCTCCCAACTCTTCCCTGCCCCGCTGCCGATCCCTCCCCTGATCGACGTGCGTCAGCTCTACAATTTCAACGTTTTGGCAGTCTCGTCAAGCTAACATGCTAGCATTTTTGCAAGTCGTCAGCCTCGCGCGGGAAATAGTTTCCCACCTTCGTTCAGGCGACGGACTCCGCCATGGCCGCACGAACTAGCGCGGCGGCCGCCCAAGTGGCCACTTCGGTAGTCTCTTCGAACTCAAGCCCCCACAAGTCTTTGAGAACAATAAGAACTTCCAGCCCGTAGACGAGCGACAGCGCCTTGGCCAGGCGCTGAAACTTGGCATCGGGTAATTTATTCTTGAGTGGCGCTATCGCCATTTGCAGGAGGTCGACCCGATGGCCGCGCTTGAATGGCGGCTCGGCCCCCAGCGTGCCGGCGCGGCGCTGCGCCCATTGCTCGAGCGACAGCTTCAACGCCGCCTTGAAGGTCGCCTCGAACTCGGCGACGCGCGGCATGGTGAGTGCGAGCAGGTCGAGGACGCGGGTCTCGGGATCGTCGCTGGCGCTCTGCCAGTTGAGGATGGGACCGAGCCCTTCGTCGACGACGGCGTGGACCAAGGCGGCCTGGCTCGGAAAGTAGCGATAGGCGGTGGCGCGTGACACTCCCGCGGCCTCGGCGACATCGCTGACCGACGGCGTCTGGCCCTGCTGCATCAAGGCGATGGCGGTTTCGAGCATGAGTTTGCGAGTGCGCGCACGAGCCCCCTTGGGCTCGGAAACCTGCTGCTCTTGAGCTTGTGAGACGTCCATGTCGAAATGATACGCACATCTCAAAATGCTTTGCAATGGCGGCGGGCCTCTGCCATGACATGGCGGCGAGAGCACCGGCGGGGGTCATCCGAACGGTGTCGGGAGGGTGCGATGAAGCGCATCTATGTGGTCGGCACGGCCGACACCAAGGGCGAGGAACTGGCCTTCCTCGCCGAGAGAATCCGGGCGCTCGGCGCCGATCCGCTGCTGGTCGACGTGGGCATCCGCTCCCCGACCATCCCCCCTGAAGTGGGAGCGGCGGAGGTGGCGAAGTTCGGCCCGCCAGGGTTGCTCGAAGCAAGCGACCGCGGAACGGCGGTGGCCGGGATGGCCGATGCCTTCGCGCAGTTCGTCATAACGCGTGATGATATCGCTGGAATGGTCGGTATCGGCGGCGGCGGCGGCACCTCGATCATCACTGCAGGCATGCGGAAACTGCCGATCGGGCTGCCCAAGGTGATGGTCTCGACCCTCGCCTCGGGCGATGTCGGACCCTATGTCGGGGTCAGCGATATCGTGATGATGCCATCGGTGACCGACCTCGCGGGGCTCAATCGGATATCACGTGTTATCCTCTCCAATGCCGCGCTCGCCGTGGTGGCGATGAGCGCCAACCCCACAATGGTGGAGCCGGCGACCAAACTGGCGGTGGGGCTCACCATGTTCGGGGTGACCACGCCGGCGGTGACGCAGATCGTCGAAATGCTGACCGGGGCGGTCGAGCCGCTGGTCTTCCATGCCACCGGCACGGGTGGCAAGACCATGGAAATGCTGGTCGATTCCGGCCTGGTCAGGGCACTGATCGACGTCACCACCACCGAGGTCTGCGATTACCTGCTGGGCGGTGTGCTGCCGGCGGGGCCGGAGCGGCTCGACTGCATCTCCCGGCGGCCGGTGCCGTATGTCGGCTCGGTCGGCGCTTGCGACATGGTGAATTTCTGGGCGCCCGAGACGGTACCGCCGCACTACGCAAACCGGCTGCTGCATGCGCACAACGCCAATGTGACATTGATGCGGACGACCGGCGACGAGTGCCGGGCGATCGGCGAGTGGATCGGCGGCAAGCTCAATGCCGCGATCGGGCCGGTACGGTTCCTGCTGCCGCTGCGCGGCGTATCGGCGCTCGATATCGAGGGCGGGGTGTTCCGCGACGCGGAGGCGGACGCCGAGTTGTTCGACGCCATCGAGCGGACCGTGCAGTGGAGGGGCGAGCGACAGCTGATCCGGCTCGACTGCCACATCAACGACCCCAGCTTTGCCGAGGCGGCGGTCCGCGCCTTTCACGAAATCACGTCATAACAGCTTGTTTGGAGACAGCATGGCTGCCATCGCGCGCGCCGAAATCTTGAGGAAATTCCACGACATGGTGGCCCGAGGGCAGCCGATCGTGGGTGGCGGGGCCGGCACCGGCATTTCGGCCAAGGCCGAGGAAGCGGGCGGCATCGACCTGATCATCATCTACAATTCGGGGCGCTACCGCATGGCCGGGCGCGGCTCGGCGGCGGGGCTGCTGGCCTATGGCAACGCCAACGAGATCGTCAAGGACATGGCGCGCGAAGTGCTGCCGGTGGTGAAGCGCACCCCGGTGCTGGCCGGGGTGAACGGCACCGACCCGTTCGTCCTGATGCCGCAGTTCCTCGCCGAACTCAAAGCCATGGGCTTTTCCGGCGTGCAGAACTTTCCCACCATCGGGCTGTTCGACGGGGTGATGCGGGTCAGCTTCGAGGAGACCGGCATGGGCTACGGGCTCGAGGTGGAGATGATCGCCGAGGCGCACAAGCTCGACCTGCTCACCACGCCCTATGTGTTCAACCCGGACGAGGCGGTGGCGATGACCAAGGCGGGGGCCGACATCATCGTCGCGCATATGGGGGTGACCACCGGCGGGGCGATCGGCGCGACGGCGGCCAAATCGCTGGAGCAGTGCGCGACCGAGATCGAGGCGATTGCAACAGCGGCGCGACAAACGCGCGACGACGTGATCGTCCTCTGCCATGGCGGGCCCATCTCGATGCCTGACGACGCCAAGTTCATCCTCGACCGGGTGAAGGGCTGCCATGGGTTCTATGGCGCGAGCTCGATGGAGCGACTGCCGGTGGAAGTGGCGATCAAGGCCCAGGTCGAGGGGTTCAAGGGGTTGCGGACGGGGGGTTAGTTAGGGCCGAGAGGCCGGCGCGGGAAGAGCACCCCCCACCCTGTCCCTCCCCCGCAAGGGGGGAGGAGACCAAAACACTGGCGTTTGTGGGAGCGTCTCCCTCCCCCTTGCGGGGAGGGGACAGGGGTGGGGGTACTCGTTCCGCACCGGCAGATGAAATCATGAGGGAGAGGAACAATGACCGAGAACAATTTCGTCTATCCGCGCGATGTCAGCGCGTTCGGCTTCGATTGGGGGCGGTTGGCGCTGACGGTGGCGCCGGAGGTGAATGGCGCCAAGCGGTTCTCGGGCGGCGTGGTGGACCTGCCGCCGGGCCAGGGGCACAGCCGGCATAACCATCCGGGTGCCGAGGAGATCATCTTCGTGATCTCGGGCGAAGGCGAGCAGATGGTGGAAACGCCTGACGGCGTGCCGGTGGTGCAGAAGGTCGGGCCCGGTTGCACGGTGTTCGTGCCGGAAGATCGATTCCACTCGACGCTCAATACCGGGACCAAGCCGATGCAGCTTTTCGTGGTCTATTCGCCGGCCGGACCGGAGCTGGCCTTACGAGACCTCCCGGATTTTCGGCTCATCCCGCACGGAGAGTGAAGTTACGTTTCCACTTCCAAGTAACAACGCCACGCTTTACCCTGTGACAGGGCGCGGTGACTCCGCCTAGGAAGCGGAAATGGAACAAGTTTTGTCGCGCCGCCTGGCGGCGGTCCTGTGTGCGGACATTGCGGGATACAGCGCCCTGATCGGTGCTGACGAGTCCGGCACCGTGGCTGCGCTGAAGGGACACCAGACGGCAGTGCTGCAATTGCTGCAGCGCCATGGTGGGCGCGTGGTGGATCTGGCCGGCGACGGCATCGTGGCGGAGTTCTCCAGCACGGTGTCGGCGGTCGAGGCCGCCGTCGCCATGCAGGCGCTGATGGCCGAACGCAACGCCGAGGTGCCGGTCAATAAGCGCATGATCTTCCGCATCGGCGTCAACCAGGGCGACGTGGTGCACGACGACGCCCACATCTATGGCGACGGCATCAATATCGCGGCGCGGCTGCAGCAGATCGCCGAACCCGGCGGCGTCTATGTCTCGAGCAAGGTGTTCGAAGAGGTGCGCGACCGGATGAAGGACGGTTTCCGGGACCTGGGCGAGCGGGTGCTGAAAAACATCGCGCGCCCGGTGCGGGTGTTCGAGGTGGTCACCGGCACGGCGCGCAGCACGCGTCCGCCCGAATTCGGGCCGGTGACGCCGCGCAAGCCATCGGTGGCGGTGCTGCCGTTCGACAATATGGGTGGCGACAGCGAACAGGAATATTTCGCCGACGGCGTGGTCGAGGACATCATCACGGCGCTCAGCCGATTCCGCGATTTCGCCGTGGTCGCCCGCAATTCGAGCTTCGTCTACAAGGGCCGCGCCGTCGATGTGCGCCAGGTCGGGCGTGAGCTTGGCGTCCGCTATGTGCTCGAAGGCAGCGTGCGCCGGTCGCGCGACCGGCTGCGGATCACCGCCCAGCTGGTGGACGCCATGACCGGCGCGCACCTGTGGGCCGACAAGTTCGACGGCAAGCTGGACGACGTGTTCGAGTTCCAGGACCAGATCACCCTCAAGGTCGCCTCGGTGGCCGAACCGACCATACGTTGGGCCGAAATCGAACGCTCGCGCCGGGAGCGCCCGGACAGCGTCGAGGCCTATGACCTCTATCTGCGCGCCCTGCCGATGCACCTGTCGCAGACCCGCGACGCCAATGCCGAGGCGATCGCGCTGCTGCTGAGGGCTATCGAACTGGAGCCGAACAACCCCACCTTCCTCGTCTATGCGGGCAACGCCATGTTGCACCGCTCGACCATGGGCTGGGCGGCGACCGGTACCGACGATACGGCGCTCGGCATCGAACTGGTGGAGCGGGCGCTGGCGAACGCCCGCGACGACGCCGTGGTGCTGTCGCTCAGCTCGATGATGCTGATCCACAACCTGCACGACTACGATCGCGGACTGGTGCTGACGCAACGAGCGGTGGAGAGCAACCCGAACAACCTGACGGTGATGATCTTTGCCGGCATCACCCATCTGCATCTGGGCAGCATCGATGGCGCCATCGCCTTCAGCGAACACGCGATCCGGCTCAGCCCGAGCCTCGACGGGGCTCACTGGCCGCTGACGGCGATCTCGCATGCGCAGATGATCAAGGGCAGCTACGAAGAGGCGCTGGTCTGGGCCAAGCGTTCGATCTCGGCCAACCCGAGCTTCGTGTGCAGCTACTGGATGCTGGTTGCCGCCAACGCGCATCTGGGACGGATGGACGAGGCCAGGCGGCACCTGGCAACGCTGCGGCGGCTCTCCCCCGGCGTGACCATTGCACAGGTCTGGGCGGCACAGCCGCAGAAGGATCCGTCGCGCGTCGCGGCGATCCTCGACGGGCTGCGCCTCGCCGGCGTGGCCGAGGCGTGATCGCGTCGGCGCGAGGGCGCCGACACGGCATACGGTCACAATAGGTTCATATGGAACGGGCACCCCTCCCGCCAGCTATCCATGGGTGCACCGATGAACGACGAACATGCCAAGGCTTTGGAAGCCAAGATTTCGGAAGCCAACACTTCGCAGGCCCGGACCCCGGCCGAACTCGAGCGGATCAAGCAGGCGATCGCCGACGATTTCGACGAAGAGCTGGAAATGCAGATGGAAGACGACCGGCTCGACGAGCTGGTCGCCGAGGGCATGTCGGGGCCGGCGGAAGAGACGCTCGACCGCAAGGTGTATTTCCGCGAGCTGTTCCGGCTGCAGCATGAGCTGGTGAAGCTGCAGGACTGGGTGGCCTACAAGAAGCTGAAGATGCTGGTGATCTTCGAAGGTCGCGATTCCGCCGGCAAGGGCGGCGCGATCAAGCGGGTGACGCAGCGCCTCAACCCGCGCACCTGCCGGGTGGTGGCGTTGCCGGCCCCCACCAACAAGGAACAGGGCCAGTGGTACTTCCAGCGCTATGTGCCGCATTTGCCATCGGCCGGTGAAATGGTGCTGTTCGACCGCTCCTGGTACAACCGCGCCGGCGTCGAGCGGGTGATGGGCTTTTGCAACCCCGAGCAGTTGGAGGAGTTCTTTGAGACCGTGCCGGACTTCGAGCGCATGCTGGTCCGCTCGGGCATCATCCTCGTCAAATACTGGTTCTCGATCACCGACGAGGAGCAGGAATTCCGCTTCAAGATGCGTATCCACGACCCGCTGAAGCAGTGGAAGCTCAGCCCGATGGACCTCGAGAGCCGGGTGCACTGGGAAGACTATACCCGCGCCAAGGAAGAGATGTTCGACCGCACCCATACGGACGAAGCCCCATGGTGGGTGGTGCAGGCGGTCGACAAGAAGCGGGCGCGACTGAACATGATCTCGCACCTGCTGAGCCAGGTGGCCTACGAGGATGTGCCCAAGCAGGAGGTGGAACTGCCGGCTCGCGTGCGCCACGCCGACTATGTGCGGCACGCGGTGAAGCCGGAGCTCTATGTGCCGGAGGTTTACTGAGGCGCTGAGATGGCCCCAACGCCCTCCTTCGGGGCCTGGGGCGCACTGGCCCGGGCAAAGCCTCGCCGCAGTCGCTCCATCGAAGCGACGGGCCAGAGGTCATCCTCGTAGTAGATCTCGAAGGCGGGAATCTCGGGCGAGAGGGTGATCCAGGGCTGCCTGGAGCGGACGAAGACGTGGGCCTGCGGTCTCAGCGCGGTGGGATCGTCCAGTGTGCCGACGCGGACGAACCGACGCCAACCTTTGTTGCCGTAGTCGCTCCAGACTGCCACCTGGCAGATCGGACAGCGAAAGATGATGTGCGGCTCGCCGCTCGGCGTCGGCACGGGCACCGGCACGGGGTCGGCCCCGGTGGTCCTCATGCGGTCTGCTTCGATGATCGCGTTGATGACGAACGCCCCGCCGGTCTGCCGCTGGCAGTCAAGGCAGTGGCAGCACTGGACGAACATCGGCGCATCCAGCAGTTCGTAGCGGACGTGCCCACAGGCACATCCACCGCTCAGCGGATAGGTCATCGCTTTCTCCCTCACCGGGCGATCATAGCCTCCGGTCGGCGCTTCTCAAACACGGCGCGAGGCCCCACGCCATTGCATTCGGGCCCTGCGCTTTGCTGCCATTGGAGCGTCATGTGAAGCGTGCAACGCTGCGCCGGGCATTGGGGTGGGTTGCAATGGACACATTCGATTTGATCGTCATCGGTTCGGGGCCGGCCGGGCGGCGGGCGGCCATTCAGGCGGCCAAGCTCGGCAAGGCCGTTCTGGTGGTGGAGAACCGGCTGCGCGTCGGCGGGGTGTCGGTGCATACCGGCACCATTCCCTCCAAGACGCTGCGCGAGACGGTGCTCAACCTTTCCGGCTGGCGCGAGCGCGGCTTTTACGGGCTCGCCTATCGGGTGAAAAAGGAGATCGAAGGCAAGGATCTCGGCGCCAGGCTGCGGATGACGCTCGACCACGAGATCGACGTCCTGGAGCACCAGTTCGCCCGCAACGGGGTGCGGACAGTGGCAGGCCGGGCGCGCTTCGTCGGCCCGCACCGGATCGCCATCAGGAATGGCCACGACGGCGAAACCGAGTACGAGGCGGCGCGCTTCGTCATTGCGGTCGGCACGGCGCCGTACCGGCCCAAGCACATCCCGTTCAACCAGACCAACGTGTTCGACAGCGACGATGTGGCCTCGGACCCCAGGGTGCCCAGGAGCCTCACGGTGGTCGGCGCCGGGGTGATCGGCATCGAGTATGCGACGATCTTTTCGGCGCTCGATGTGCCGGTGACGCTGGTCGAGCCGCGCGAGAACTTCCTCGAGTTCATCGACCGCGAGATCATCGACGAATTCGTGCATGAGCTGAGGAAGCGCGGCATGCAGCTGCGGCTGGGTGTGAAGGTGGAAAAGGTCGAGGTGGACGATGCCGGCTTCGCCGTGAGTTCGCTGAGCGACGGGCGGCAGATCCGCACCGAAGCGCTGCTCTACTGCGCCGGACGGGTCGGCGCGACGGCGGCGCTGGAACTCGAAGCCTGCGGGCTCACTTCGGACGATCGTGGACGGCTGACCGTCGACCCCAAAACCTTCCAGACAGCGGTGCCGCACATTTATGCGGCCGGCGACGTGATCGGTTTCCCCTCGCTCGCCTCGACCTCGATGGAACAGGGACGGATCGCCGCCTGCCATGCCTTCGGTGCGCCGATGCCCCCTGCCCCGGAATACTTTCCCTACGGCATCTACGCGGTGCCGGAAATCTCGACGGTCGGGCTGACCGAACAGCAGATCAAGGCCAAGGGGGTGGCCTATGAATGCGGCGTGGCCCGCTTCCGCGAAACGTCGCGCGGCCACATCATGGGCCTGCAGTCAGGAATGATGAAGCTGCTGTTCTCGCTCGATGACCGCAAGCTCATGGGCTGCCACATCATCGGCGAGGGGGCGACCGAGCTGGTGCATATCGGCCAGGCGGTGCTGAACCTCGGCGGCACGGTCGACTATTTCGTCGAGAACACCTTCAACTATCCGACGCTTGCCGAGGCCTACAAGATCGCCGCCCTCGATGCGTTCAACCGGATGCCCGTGCGCACAAGCTGAGCGGCGGCGCACCTGGCGCCAGGCATGATCCGCGAAATGTCGAATCCCCCCGACCCGGCTCGACCATCCCTGTGAGAGACACAGGAGACGGACATGGACTGGACGCGGATGGGGGTGCAATGGCCCGATGATCAGGCGATCGAGCGGCTGGCGGCGAAGCGCGCCTGGCTGCTTGGAGTGGGGACCGAGGTCGAATGCGGTGATGACGAGTTGCGGTATCTGACTGCCTTGAAGCGGGCCGAGGTGAGGCGTATGCCTCTCGCTCCTGTTTTTGCGAAGGTTTTCCAATGGCTGAGGGCAATAACCCGATCGATCCCGTCAAACTCGACAAGCTCGCGGAAGTCGCGATCAAGGTGGGGCTCCAGCTCCAGCCCGGGCAGGACCTGGTCCTGACCGCACCGATGGCGGCGCTGCCGCTGGTGCGCAAGATCACCGAGCATGCCTACAAGGCCGGCGCCGGCATCGTGCAGCCGATCTTTTCGGACGAGGAGATCACGCTCAACCGCTACCGCTACGCGGCCGACGCAAGTTTCGATCGGGCGCCGGGCTGGCTGTTCGAAGGCATGGCCAAGGCATTCGGCAACAACGCGGCGCGGCTGGCGATCTCGGGCGACAACCCGATGATGCTGGCGGGCGAGGACCCGACCAAGGTGGCCCGCGCCAACCGCGCTACCTCGATGGCCTACAAGCCGGCGCTTGAGAAGATCACCGGCTTCGACATCAACTGGAACATCGTCTCCTATCCCAACGCGGCGTGGGCGAGGCTGGTGTTTCCCGATGATGCCGAGGAGGTGGCGGTCAGGAAGCTGGCCGACGCGATCTTTGCGGCGAGCCGGGTGGATGTCGAGGATCCGATCGGCGCCTGGAAGGCGCATAACGCCAAGCTCAAGGAGCGCTGGACCTGGCTCAACGGCCAGCGCTTCGCGTCGCTGCACTATACCGGTCCGGGCACCGACCTGACGATCGGGCTCGCCGACGAGCATCGCTGGAAGGGTGGCGCCTCGGAGGCCAAGAACGGCATCACCTGCAACCCCAACATCCCCACCGAGGAAGTGTTCACCACGCCGCACAGCCAGCGCGTCGAGGGCTATGTGCGCTCGACCAAGCCGCTCAGCCATAACGGCACGCTGATCGCCGATATCGAAGTGAAGTTCGAGGGCGGACGGATTGTCGAGGCCAAGGCGTCGCGCGGCGAAGCGGTGCTGCAGAAAGTGCTCGACACCGACGAGGGTTCGCGGCGGCTGGGCGAAGTGGCGCTGGTGCCGCATTCGTCGCCGATCTCGAAGAGCGGCGTGCTGTTCTACAACACGCTGTTCGACGAAAATGCCGCGAGCCACATCGCGCTGGGCCAATGCTATGCCGATTGTTTCATCAACGGCACCAAGATGAGTCCAGATGAAATCGCGGCGCGCGGCGGCAACAAGAGCCTGATTCACATCGACTGGATGATCGGCTCGGACAAGATCGACATCGATGGTCTTACCGCCGACGGCAACAAGGTGCCGGTGATGCGCAAGGGCGAGTGGGCCTGAGCTTCGCCGAGCGCCTGACAAGGAACGTCGCAGTGTCTTCAGCTTGAAGCCTGCGAGCGGATCAGCGCCCCGGAGCATCCGCCGGCTCGATGCAGCGGCGGATGCTCTAAGCGCTTTGCCGAACCCAACGTTCAGCTTGCCTTAACCACCGGCCAAGTTGTGGCGCGGCGGCGAATATTCGTCGCCGATGCAGGTGGTGCGATTAATCTTTTGGCGCGTTTCGCCTGTTTAGCATGCGGACGAGGCTGAGGATCGCATGGGCAACACTGGCACTGGCTCGACCGGCGCGGCGGCCGCAGCCGAAACGCTGCGGCAAATCAGCAGTGCGACCGGCATCTCGGTGTGGACCTGGCACGCCGGAACGGACCTCGTCCGCCACTCGACCGCCGCCCTGCGGGGCGAAACGCCGGACCAGGGCCAGCCGCTTTCGAGCGTGCTGGCCAGGCTTCACGCCTCGGATCGGGCGCGCGTGCGGCGGCGCATGCTTGCCGCGGCCCGCAGCGGCAAATCCGGCACCTTCCGTTTCCGCGGCCTGCCGGACGAAGGGAACTGCCGCGAGTACAGCGCGGCGCATTTCCCGCTCGGGCCGGACGAAGTTCAGTTGATCGTCCAGGACGTGACGCGGACCAGGCTGGCAGAGCGGGCGCTGCGCGAAAGCGAGGATCACTACCGCACGGCGGTCGACCTCAATCCCGAGGTGCTGTGGCTGGCCGACCCCGAAGGCAATATCATCGAGTTCGGCCCACGCTGGCTGGAAATGGTGGAACTCGACACCGCGCGGACGCTCGGCCAGGGCTGGGCCAGCGTGGTGCACCCCGACGACCTGCCGCCCACCATCGTCGAATGGACGCGGGCGCTGCAGACGGGCGAGCCGCTGGACGTCACCTATCGCATCCGGCTCAAGAGCGGCGAGTATCGCTGGATGCGGGCGCGGGCGGCGGCGCGGCGCGACAGGCTGGGGCGCATCGTCCGTTGGTACGGTACGCTCGAGGACATTCACGATCGACGGGTCGCCGAGGCGGCGCTGCGCGAAAGCGAAGCGTTCGCCCGCTCCATCCTCGAAGCGAGCACCATGGCGATCGAGGTGCTGGATGCGGCGGGCAACCTGATCTTCATGAACGGACCGGGCGTCCGGATCATGGAAGTCGACGATTTCGAACTGATCCGCGGCGTGCCGTTCGAACAGTTCTGGCCCGAGGATGAGCGCGCCACGGTGCGGGCCGCGATTGCCGCAGCGCAGCGTGGCGAGACGGTGCGCCACACCCTGTTCGGACCGACGGCCAAGGGCAAGGCGCGCTGGTGGGACCTCAGCATCTCGCCGATCCACGATGGCGACGGCAAGCTGGCAAGGCTTCTGGCGCTGTCGCGCGATGTGACCGAGGCCAAGCAGAACGAGGCCGAAGTGGTGGCAGGCGCCAAGCGGCTCGACTACCTGGCGCGACACGATACGCTGACCGGCCTGCCGAACCGCATGCACTTCCAGGAGGGCATGGACGCGGCCCTGCTGGGTCTCGATCCCAGCAGGCCGCTGGCCGTGCTGTCGATCGACCTCGACGATTTCAAGCTGGTGAACGACACGCTGGGGCATCTGGCCGGCGATATCCTCTTGCGCGAGGTGGCGGGCCGGCTCAACCGCTGCACCACGGCGCGCGACCTGCTGGCGCGGCTGGGCGGCGACGAATTTGCGCTGCTGGCGCCGATGGAGCGGCCGCAGGATGCGGCGGAGACGGCGCAGGCCATTCTCGCGGCGCTGGCAAAGCCGTTCGAGATCGACGGCGAGACGGTCAGCATCGGGGCCAGCATCGGCATTGCCATTGCGCCGCGCGACGGGCAGACCACCGAAAGCCTGCTGCAATATGCCGACGTGGCGCTCTACCGGGTAAAGAGCGACAAGGGGCGCGATTTCCGCTTCTTCGAGCCGGCGATGGACCAGGCGCTGCGCGAACGGCGCGAGATGAAGCGCGACCTGTCCCAGGCGCTGGGACGAGGCGAATTGTCGGTGGTCTACCAACCGCAGGTCGATATCGCCAGCAACCGGCTGACCGGTTTCGAGGCGCTGCTGCGCTGGGACAGCGCCACGCATGGCTCGGTGCCGCCGATGATCTTCATCCCGCTGGCCGAGGAGAGCGGGTTGATCGAAACGATCGGCGCCTTCGTGTTGCGCCAGGCCTGCGCCGACGCGGCGCGGTGGCCGGGGGCGCTGACGCTGGCGGTGAACCTGTCACCGGCGCAGTTCCGGCATCGCGCGGTGGTGCGCACGGTCACCGAGGCGCTGGCAGAGACCGGCTTCGCACCGCAGCGGCTGGAGCTCGAGATCACCGAGTCGGTGCTGTTCGACGAGAGCGCCGAGGCGCTGGCCTCACTGCGGCAGCTGCATCAGCTCGGCATCCGGGTGGCGCTCGACGATTTCGGCACCGGCTATTCGTCGCTGAGCTACCTGAGGCGGTTCGCCTTCGACAAGATCAAGATCGACCGCTCGTTCGTGTCGGACCTGCCTGGCGCCGAGGACTCGGCGGCGATCGTCAGGGCGATCATCGGACTGGGGAGATCGCTGAAAACCCGGGTGACCGCCGAGGGCGTCGAAACCTGGGAGCAACTGCTGATGCTCAGGGCCGAAGGCTGCAACGAGGCGCAGGGCTACCTGTTCAGCCGCCCGCTGCCGCAAGCCGAGGCGCGGGCCTTTGCCGAGGCCGGAGTGGTGGCGAGGCCGCAGGGCGACCGGCGGCAACGGCACGCCTGATCCTCACCAATACTTAACGGGCGCTCGGCTAGCGTTTTCGCCACCGTTTTCCTGCCCGGCCGTGGACCATGTTCGACAAGCAGTTGATCGCAACGCCATCGGAATCGCTTGCCGAGGTGGAGCCGACTGCTGCCCTCACCGATCCCGATCGGGCGCTGCAGCTGTACGAGCTGCATGAAGGCTACGGACAGTGGAAGGTTATCTTTCCCGGCACCGTAGTGCTGTCGAAGCGGGTGGCCGACATCTATGGCCTCGGCTCGGACAGTCCGGTTCCGCTGCAGGAGCTGGTCAAGCTCTACCTGGCCGAGGATCGCGGCAAGCTGCTGACGCTGATCGCGCAGGCGCTGCAGGATCGGCGCGGCTTCCGCTGCCGATTGAGGATCGAGCGCCGCGACGGCGCCATGCGGATGATCGAGATGATCGCCGACCTCAGGTTGCGCGATGGCCGGGTAACCGAGCTGTTCGGCGCCAGCCGTGATGTCACCGCCGAGATGGAGCGCGAACTGCAGGTGCAGGGCCGGCTGAAGCTGGTGCAGGACCTCGTCGGCGACATGCCGGCGCCGATTGCGGTGCTCGACGACAAGCTGCGGGTGCTCGACTGCTCCGTCTACTGGCTGAAGGCGCATCGCTTCGTCGAGCGGCGCGAGGTGATCGGCAAGACCATGGCGCAGCTGTTTCCCGATATTTCGGCCGAGCAGGTCGCCGAGTACGAGGCGGCGCTGAAGGGCCAGACAGTGAAGACACGGCGCGCCTTTGCCAGCCCGACCAGCGGCGCGGCGACCCAGTTCGCCACCGTGCTGACGCCGTGGTATGTCGCCGATCGCAAGGTGGGCGGGATCACCGTGGTCATCGGCTGGGCGGAGATCGCGACGACCAGGCGGGCTGCGCCGGTCGCGGCGCCGGTCGAGGATTTCGACGGCTCGTTGCTCGACATGCTGAAGACGGTCAGCTGACCGGCGGCCTTGCGCCCAATCCGGTTTTCTCCGATTGAAGCGGCATGAAACTGCCGCCCCTCCCCATCGACGAGGCCCTGCCGCGGCTGACCGCAGCGCTGGAAGCGGGCCCTTACGCCGTGCTGGTGGCGCCGCCGGGTGCCGGCAAGACGACCCGCGTGCCGCTGGCCCTGCTCGACGCGTCGTGGCGGGGAGACGGCCGGATCGTCATGCTGGAACCGCGGCGGCTGGCGGCGCGCGCCGCGGCGCGCCGGATGGCACAGTCGCTCGACGACGAGGTCGGCGGCGTGGTCGGCTATCGCGTCAGGCTCGACGCCAAGGTCAGCAGGCGGACGCGCATCGAGGTGGTGACCGAGGGCGTCTTCACCCGGATGATCCTCGATGATCCGGAACTCACCGGCATCGCCGCAGTACTGTTCGACGAATTTCATGAGCGCAGTCTCGATGCCGATCTCGGGCTGGCGCTGGCGCTCGATGCGGCGGCCCTGCGCGACGACCTGCGCGTGCTGGTGATGTCGGCGACCATTGACGGGGCGCGGGTGGCCGAACTGCTCGACGGGGCGCCGGTGGTGACGTCGGAAGGTCGGGCCTTTCCGGTGACGACGATCTGGCGCGACCGCGACCCCCTGCAGAAAATCGAGGACCAGGTGGCCGGCGTGACGCTGGAAGCGCTGCGCGAGCAGCCCGGCTCGGCGCTGGTGTTTCTGCCCGGACAGGCCGAGATCGGGCGCGTGGCGGAGCGCCTGGGCGGACGTGTCCCCGCCGATGTCGACCTGGCGCCGCTCTACGGACAGCTGACGCCGGACGAACAGGATCGCGCGGTGCAGCCGGCACCATCGGGACGGCGCAAGGTGGTGCTGGCCACCTCGATCGCCGAGACCTCGCTGACCATCGAGGGCGTTCGCATCGTCATCGACAGCGGCTTGCGACGGGCGCCGGCCTACGAGCCGGCGACCGGGCTGTCAGTGCTCGAAACGCGAAAAGTGTCGCGAGCCTCGGCAGACCAGCGGCGGGGACGCGCCGGGCGCGTCGAACCGGGGGTCTGCTACCGTTTGTGGGGCGAAGGCCAGAATGCGGCGCTTGCCGCGTTCGATGCGCCGGAGATGCTGGAGGCCGACCTCAGCGGCCTGGCGCTGGACCTCGCCGGTTGGGGCGTCAGCGACCCGAGCCAGCTCAGGTTCCTCGACCCACCGCCGGGGCCGGCCTGGGCCGAGGCGGTGAGCCTGCTGAAAGGGCTCGAGGCGCTCGACGAGAGCGGGCGGATCAGCGCCGAAGGCAAGGCGCTGGCGCGGCTGCCGCTGCATCCGCGGCTGGGACACATGATCCATCGCGCCGCCGAAGAGGACGACGCGCTGACGGCGGCGCGGCTGGCGGTGCTGCTCGGCGAGCGTGGCCTTGGTGGTGACGGTACCGACCTGACGCACCGGCTCGAGCGGTTCGGACGTGAGCGCGGCAAACGGGCCGACGAAGCACAGAACCTGGCGCGACGCTGGGCCGGGATGGTCGGCAATGCCGGCTCGGGCGGTGAAGTCGGGCGGCACCTGGCGCGGGCCTATCCGGATCGCGTGGCGCAGCAGGCCGGAGCGCGCGGTCGCTTCCGGCTGGCCAATGGGCGACAGGCGAGCCTCGAGGAAACCGATGCGCTGGCCAGCGCGCCCTATCTGGTGGTGACCGACATCACCGGTGCGGCGGCGACCGGGCGGATTCGGGCCGCCGCGACGATCGAGCGGGCGACGATCGAGGAGCTGTTTGCGCGCGAGATCGTCGACGAGGTGACGATGGCGTTCGACCAGAGCTCGCGCAGCGTACGGGCGCGGCGGGTACGCCGGCTGGGAGCCTTGCGGCTGGACGAGGCGCCGGTGGCGGTTGCCGACCCGCACAAGGCAGCGGCAGCGCTGGCCGAGGGGATCGCCGGACTGGGAGTTGGCGTGCTGCCCTGGACCAGGGAGCAGCAGGCGCTGCGGGAGCGCGCTAGCTACCTGCGCGCGACGCTCGGCGAAACATGGCCCGATCTCTCCGACGCGGCGCTCGCCGCGGATACCAGCTGGCTGGTGCCGGGGCTCACCGGCAAGACGGCGCTGAGCGAAATCGAAGCCGACGACCTGGGTCTTGTACTCGAGGGGCTGCTGCCCTGGGCGCGGCGCCAGGAGATCGAGCGGCTGCTGCCCTCGCATTTCGACGCACCGTCGGGGTCGCGGCTGCCGATCGACTATGGGGCGGAGAACGGGCCGGCTCTGGAGGTGCGGGTGCAGGAGCTGTTCGGGCTCGATCGGCACCCGAGCGTGGCGGGCGGGAAAGTGCCGCTGCTGCTGGTGCTGCTGAGCCCGGCACACCGACCGATCCAGACGACGCGCGACCTGCCGGGTTTCTGGCGCGGCAGCTGGAAGGATGTGGCGAAGGATCTGAAGGGCCGCTATCCGCGCCACCACTGGCCGGACAATCCGCTGGAAGCGGCCGCCACGGCGCGCGCGAAACCACGCGGGACCTGAGAGCTAGCCCAGCGGCGCCACCGGCAGACGCAACACGGTGTAGCGCTCCCGCTCGACCACCGGCTGGAAACCGCGAGCATCATAGAGCGCGCGCGGCCCCCGGAAGTGGCCGGCATCGTTAGGTTCGGGCGTCCGGTGCGGGTAGGCCTCGACCCAGCCGGCGCCCCGCAGCGGGGCATCGGCAATGGCCCGATCGAGCAGGGCGGACGCGATGCCGTGGCGGCGGTAAGGCGGGGCGATGACAAAGCACGAGATGCCGATCACCTGTGCCGGCCGCGGACCCTGCGGATCGACATCGACATAGAGCCCATAGTCGGAGCGCAGCGAGGCGTTGACCCAGCCGGCGGGCTCGGCATCGACATAGGCGAGATAGCCGAAGGTGCGCCCGTCGCGCAGCCGAGCGGCGAGGGTGGCGCGCGATTGGCGCCACGGGCGCTCGGGCATTTCGGGCGACGCCGGAACATGCGGCTCGAGGCAGTAGCACGAGGCCCAGTCCGGATTGCCGGCAAACCCCGTGTGATCGAAGTAGCGGAGCCAATCGTCGACCCGGTCGGTAACCGGATGGACCGCCAGTTCGCCGATTTCAGGCCGGCGTTGCGTTTCGTCGCCAAGCCGCTCCACCGCCTCGGCGAAGTTGCGGGCATAGTTGCGGACCGCCTGCTCGGGATAGGACCAGCCATGCACCTGGGCGCCGTGGGCGACAAAGGCGTCCTCGGCGGCATCGGCATCCGGCGCCTCGATCATGGCGCTGCACTCAAAGCATCTGACCTGCACGGCTTCCTCCTCGGCAGAGCCGGCAAGATAGCACCGATGCCGGCCAACAGGTGGCAGGGTTTACCGGTGCTCAGGGGCCGGCGGTTCGCAGCACCGCCAGGAACTCGGCGCCGTAACGCTTGAGCTTGGATTCGCCGATGCCGGGAATGGTGCCGAGCTCGGCCATGGTCTGGGGACGTTCCAGCGCCATGGCGCGCAACGTCGTGTCATGGAAAACCACGTAAGGCGGCACGCCCTGCGATTTGGCGAGGGCGGCGCGTTCCGAGCGCAGCGCTTCGAACAGCGACTGGGCGGCGGGCGGCAGCGTCACGGCGTTCTGCAGCGCCCGGCGGGTCTCGGTGGCCTTGCGCGGGCGATCGCGGCGCAGGGTGATCTTGCGCTCGCCGCGGAACACTTCGCGCGACCCTTCGCCCAGGTGCAGGGCGCCGAAGGAATGGTCGACGGTGATGAGGCCCATGGCGGTGAGCTGGCGGATAACCGACTGCCAGGAGCGCTGGTCGAGGTCCCTGCCCTGCCCGAACACCGGCTGGTCCTGATGGCTGAACTGGGTGACCTTGTCGGTCACCTTGCCCAGCAGCACATCGACAATGTGGCCGGCGCCGAAGCGCTGGCCGGTACGGTAGACGCAGGCCAGCGCCTTGATGGCGGCGTCCGAGCCATCCCAGGTTTCGACCGGCACGAGGCAGGTGTCGCAGTTGTTGCAGTGGCCGGGATGCGGTTCGCCGAAATGGGCAAGGATGGCCTTGCGGCGGCATTCCGGCGTTTCGCAGACGGCGAGCAGCGCGGTGAGCTTCAACCGCTCGACCCGCTTCACCTCATCGGGGGCGTTGCCCTCGTCGATCATGCGGCGGCGCTGCGCGACGTCGGCCATGCCGTAGCACATCCAGGCCTCGGCCGGCAGACCGTCGCGCCCGGCGCGGCCGGTCTCCTGGTAATAGGCCTCGATGGACGAAGGCAGGTCCATGTGCGCGACGTAGCGCACATCGGGCTTGTCGATGCCCATGCCGAAGGCGACGGTGGCGACGAGGCAGAGCGACTCTTCCTTGAGGAAGGCGTCCTGGTTGGCAGCCCGATCCCTGGCATTCATGCCGGCGTGATAGGGCAGCGCGCGCACCCCCTGCTTGTTCAGCCATTCGGCGGTCGAGTCGACCTTGGCGCGGCTCAGGCAATAGACGATGCCGGAATTGCCGGTGTGGCGGGCGAGGAAGCTCTTCAGCTGCGAGCGGGCATTGTCGCGCTCGACGATCGAGTAGCTGATATTGGGCCGGTCGAAGCTGGTGGTGAAGATCCGCGCATCGGTGAGGCCCAGTCGCTCGACGATGTCGTCGCGGGTGGTGGGGTCGGCCGTGGCGGTGAGCGCGATGCGCGGCACCCCGGGATAGTCGGCGGCGATCGAGGCGAGCTCGCGATATTCCGGGCGGAAGTCGTGCCCCCACTGGCTGACGCAATGTGCCTCGTCGATGGCGATGAGCGAGATATCGACACCCTGCATCATCGATTTGAAGCCCGGCAGCACCAGGCGCTCGGGGGCGACATAGAGCAGGTCGAGCCGGCCGGCCTTGAGGTCCCGGAAGGTGCGCGAGGACTCTTCGGACGAAACCGAGGAGTTGAGCGTTGCGGCGTTGACGCCGGCCTGCTTGAGCGCCTCGACCTGGTCGCGCATCAGGGCGATGAGCGGCGAGACGACAATGCCGACGCCTTTGCGCGCCAGGGCCGGGACCTGGAAGCACATCGACTTGCCGGCGCCGGTCGGGAACAGCACCACCGCATCGCCACCAGCGGTGACGTGGCGGACAACATCCTCCTGCTGGCCGCGAAAACTCTGGTGACCGAAGACGGTGCGCAGGATTTCGGCGGGGTCGCGAGGCGGCATGTCGAGGAGCGACTCAAGCATTGGGCGATAGAGTCGGAAGTTGGGTCCCCGGGTCAAGCCCGGAGACCCCGTCACACGGCTCGGGGGATTGGGAGAGCCTTGTGATCCCCGTGTGGAGGCACGGTTTTGTTATTTCGCGTCGATGAACCCGAGCGCGGCTTCGGCGAGCCGGGGCGACATGAAAATGCTGTAGTGAGTTTCGCCGGGGAGAACCGCGAGGCGGTTCTGGTTCATGCCCGAGCCGTCCCATTGCGCATCCTGCGCACCGCCGCCGAGCAGTTCGAAGAACTTCACGGCATGCGCGATGCGGACCGAATCCCAGTCGCCGACGACCAGCAGGGTCGGCACCTTGATGCCGGGCACTTCGGCCGACCAGTCATAGGGCGTGTTGACGAGCTTGCCCTGCTGGATGTTGAGCTTGACCCAGTTGTTGTCCGGATCGGGGTTCACGGCAGCGAAGGCGGCATACATCGGGGTCTGCTTCATGCCTTCGGCGGAGGCCTCGCCGATCATCGCCATGCCCTGCAGGTTGTAGTCGTGCCAGCCGGTGTTGGAGAACGGCGTCGAGGCGAGCACCAGCCGGTCGACCACCTCGGGATGATCGATGCCGACGCGGGCAGCGACCTGGCCGCCGGTGGAGTAGCCCATGACGTCGGCCTTGTCGTAGCCGAGATAGCGGATGAGCTCGGCGATGTCGGTGGCCATGTTCTCGAAGGTCATTGGCCGATCGTGCGCCGCGGTGCGGCCATGCGCCTGCAGGTCGACGCCGATGACGGTGTGGTTCTCGGCGAGCATGCCGATTACCGGGCCGAACATCTCGATCTGGCCGAAGCCGCCGTGCAGCAGGACGATGGGATCGCCCTTGCCATAGATGGCGTAGTAGACCTCGACGCCATTGACGGGCGCATAGCCGGATTTGGTTGAAGCGAGCATGGGGGCGGTTCCTGATTGAGCGATCGATGGGGCAACCGGTGCGGCCAGGGCGAAGCTGGCGAGCGCGGTGAGGGCAAGGACGGTTCGGCGTAGCATCGGATGTCTCCGGGCGTGGACAAGGCTCCGCCGGCCCCGCGAGGATGGCGGGTCGACCAGGCGGAGCGTGGCTGGGGACTTGCGGCCCTCCCCTGCCCTGCAGGGGAGGATCGGGAGGCCGGGTTACTTCGCGTCGATGAAGGCGAGCGCGGTTTCGACCAGCTGGGGCGAGGTCATCATGGTGTAGTGGGTGACCCCGGGCAGGATGGCGAGGCGGTTCTGGTTCATGCCGGAGCCATCCCAGAGCGCATCCTGCAGACCGCCGCCGAGCAGCTCGAAGAACCTCGCCGCATGGCTGGTGCGCACGGCGTCCCAATCGCCATAGACCAGTTGCGTCGGCACCTTCAGGTTCGGCACATCGGCCGCGTAATCATAGTCCTTGCCCATGTACTGCATCTGGTCGAGCAGCTTGGGGAAGTTGACCTCGGGGTCCGGGTTAACGGCGGCGAACAGCTGGTAGAGCGGCGAGGGCTTCATCATCTCGAACTGGCTGGCGTTGAGCCCGCGCATGCCCTGCTGGTTGTAATCGTGCCAGCCGGCAAAGGCGTAGGGCGCCGAGGCAATGACCAGCTTGTTGACCAGCTCGGGATGAGCGAGGGCGAGGCGAAGGCCGATGGTGCCGCCCATCGAGTAGCCGACGACATCGACCTTCTCGAGCCCCAGCGACTTGATCACCTCGGCAACGTCGGCAGCCATGTTGTCGAAGGTCATCGGCCGATCGAGCGGACCGGTATGGCCATGGCCCTGCGCCTCGACGGCGATCACCTGGCGAGAGGCGGCAAAGCCGGAGAGCACCGGGCCGAACGCCTCGATGGTCATCAGCCCGCCATGCAGGAGGACGAGCGGGGCGCCCTCGCCATAGGTGGCGTAGTAGACCTTGCCGCCGGTGACGGGGACATAGTCGGATGTGGTTGCGGTGAGCATGGGAGCGGCTCCTTGTTGGGCGGTGGATGGGAGGACCGGCAGAACCGAAGCAAAGCCGGTGAGAATGGCGAGGGCAAGGACAGTACGACGTCGCATGGGAAGTCTCCGTGGGTTGAGTGGCGTTGGGTACGGCTTCGCCGATGCCCGCGGTGGCGGGCAGGCTCAACCGATGGTTCTGTGGTCCTTCCCCTCACCCGTCTCGCGCTTCGCGCGATCCACCCTCTCCCCGACGGGGAGAGGAACAGGGGTGATCACGGCACTTTCCGGATTCTTCTCCCCGTCGGGGAGAAGGTGGCGCGTAGCGCCGGATGAGGGGTCTTTTGCTAGCTGGTCAGCATTTCGATGGCCTTCTGGACGCGGCGGAGCCTCGTCTCGGGGGTCTTGGCGCCTTCGATGGCGGTGACGTGGGCCTTCTTGTGGCTGGGCGCGAGCCTGTTCCAGGCGGCCAGCGCCACGGGATCGGCATCGAGGGCGGCCTGCAGGTCCCCAGGGGCTTCGACCACGCGCGGCTGGTCGTCGAGGGTAAGCTCGACCTCGTGCGTCTCGTTGCCTTTGACCCCGGTGATCGACCGGATCTCGGCGCTGACGCCGACCAGCAGCCGGTCGCCCATGGTGGCCACCTTGCTGCGCCAGGTGTGGCCGGCGAGGGAAACGACCACCAGCGGGTTCCTGCCGCCGGCGAGGGCGTCGCGCACCTCCGGCGGCACGATGATGCCGGTATTGTTGCCGGATTGCAGGATAGTGGTCGTGAACTTCATTTGCCTGCTCCAGTCGTGAGGTGGGCGGCGAGCTTGTCGAAGCTCTCCAGCACGCCTTCGCGGAAGCCGCGGCGGACGACGGCGTCCTTGCCGGCGGCGGTGTCGAAATAGGCATCCACGGTCAGCCGGGTCCGGCCGTTGCCGAGGTCGGTCAGGGTGATGACCCGCAGAAAGCTCGGCGGCGGGTTGGTGCCGAAGGCTTCCGCCTCGAGCTGACGGTTGCGATAGACGATGCGTTCGGGCGGGCTCACCTCGATGAACTCGCTGTCGGCGGGGTAATCCTTGCCGTCGGGGCCGCGCATCACGTGATACCAGCGGCCGCCGGGGCGAAGGTCGAGTTCCACCACCGGGTTGGTGAAGCCCGCCGGGCCCCACCACTGGCTGAGGTGGTACGGATCGGCGAACATCATCCAGACCAGGTCGCGCGGCGCATCGAACTCGCGTTCGATCTCGAGGCGGCGGTCGGAGGGTATGGCAGTGAGGTCGGGGAGCATGGTTCAGGCTTCTTGTGTGAGTTCGGCAAGCAGCTGATCCATGACGGCGAAGCCATGGCGCATGCCCTTTTCCATGCCGGAGGCGACCATACCGTCGCGATCGGCGATGCTGTCGTAGTTGGAGACTGATTTGTAGTGCGTGACGGCACCGTCTTCCTCGAAGGTGTGGGTTTCGACCACCACCTTGCCGATGAACATGTTCTCCATGCCGAAGGTCCAGACAAACTTCTCGGGCTCGTTCACTTCGCGATACTCGCCGATGAAGATGTAGACGCTGCCGTCAGCGGCGTGGGATTCGATGCGCCACTTGCCGCCGGGGCGGACATCGAGCGCAGTGATGACAGCCTTCTGGCCATCGGTGCCCCACCAGCGGGCGACGTGTTCGCGCTGTGTCATGACTTTCCAGACCAGGGCGCGCGGGGCGGCGAAGGTGCGGGTGGCGATGACGATGGGTTGGCTCGCCGGAGCTTCGATCTTGAGGTCATCCAGTGCCATTTTCAGCTCCTTGAGTTGCTTCAGGTAGGTGTCGAGGCGATCGAGGCTTTCAGCCCAGTAGCGCCAGTAAAGTACGAACCAGTGGGGTGTTCCGGCGCCCTGCCCCAGTTTCTGGCGCAAGGCTTCGCCGTCGCGCTGCCGGCGGTAGTCCGAAAGCGCTATGACCTTGGGTCGCTGCATCTGGTTTCAGGCCCTGGGGCCCCGGGAGTTAGTTCCGGGAGCCGCCGGGGTCTCCCTTCTGCAGTTCGGCCAGGTAATCGCCGAGGCGATCGAGGCTCTCATCCCAGAAGCGGCGGTAGTTCTCGACCCAGTCCGCGACTTCGGCCATCGGGGCGGCCTCGAGCCGGCAGGGACGCCACTGGGCTTCCTTGCCGCGAGAGATCAGCCCCGCCTTCTCGAGCACCTTGAGGTGCTTGGAGACGGCGGCCATCGACATGTCGTAGGGCTCGGCCAGTTCGCTGACCGTGGCCTCGCCCAGAGACAGCCGGGCGAGGATGCCGCGGCGGGTGGGGTCGGCGAGGGCAGCGAGGGTAGTGGACAACTGGTCGGTCATTTCGGTCTCTTGGCTCAGGCAGCGGCGCGGGCGGTGTCGGCGCCGGTAAAGAAGTCGATCAGCACGGGGGCGACCAGCTCGGCCGCCGCATCGTGGCTCTGGCCGGGCAGCGAGGCGAAGCGGGCGCCGGGGATGGTCTCGCGCGCCAGGCGCACCGGCTCGTTCAGCTGCTTGAAGGTCTTGTCGCCCGACATGACGATGGTCGGGACCCGGATCGAGCGAGCCGCCTCGGTGGGAAAGCCATAGCCCTCCATCACCGCGGTATCGTGCGGCAGGCTCAGGGCGTTGTGCAGCATCGGCTTCCAGTTCGGATTGAGCCGCATGATCGGCATCATGAGGGCTGGCATGCCGATCATCCTCACCATGAAATACTTGGCCAGGTCGGCGCGGCGATCCTCGGCGGCAAGGCGCTCGACTTCGGCCTGGTAGCCCGCCGGCATCGGCTTGCCGCCGGGGACATCGGTGAACGGCGGCTCGAACAGCGCGAGGCGATCGACCGGCAGGCCGCGGGCGGTGGCGAACAGTGCCAGCGCAGCGCCCGACGAAGTGCCATAAAGGCTGGCGGAACCGCCGGCGATGGCGATCAGTGCCGCCAGATCCTCATACTCGCGATCGGGCGAATAGTCGGTGGAGACGTCGCTGTCACCGCGGCTGCGGCGGTCGTAATTGTAGACGGTGAAATGCGGGGCGAGCAGCGGCGCCAGCTTGGGCATCGGGCCCATATTGCGGCCGCACCAGGCGCCATCGATCAGGATCACCGCCGGGCCGGAGCCGCGCACGTCATAGGCGATCCTGGTGCCGTCGCGTGAGGTGAAGGTGTTCATGACGCTTACTCCTGCTGGAACGCCGCGGTGGCGCTGAGGGTGAAAAGGTAGAGATCGAGCTTGTCGCTGCCCTCGCTGACGGTGGAAGCGAAGCCCTGCCTGACCGCCTGGTCGCGGGCGGCAAGCGAGGTGAAGCGGACGGCGATGTGGACGCTGGTGAGGCGGCCGGTTTCGGCCAGGGTCATCTCGGTGACCATCTCGGCCGGCGGCAGTTCGTCGCCGAAGCGGTAACCCGCCGGGGCGTCGCGCCAGACCAGCCGCTCGACCGGCGAAATCTCCAGGTAGACGCTGGTGTAGCCATACTCGTTGCCCGAGGCGAAACGCATCACCTGGCGCCAGGCGCCGCCGACGCGCAGGTCGACTTCGCTGACCGGGTTGGTGGCGCCCTTGGGGCCCCAGAAATGCACCAGGTGCCGGGGCTCGGTGTAGCACCGCCACACCAGGGCGCGTGGCGCCTCGAAGCTGCGGGCAATGAGGATAACGGGATCGTTGGCCGGCGTGGTAACGGCGGAGGTCCGGTTCGGCGCGGTGCTGGTGATCTCGACGCAGTCCATTTCTCAACCCTTCAGTTGATAACTTATTGGTTGAATACTCCTCGCAAGGAGAGTTGTCAACCGATCGGTTAAGGAAAGTTTCAGGCGGGGAGAAGCGCATATCAGGAGCGCCGGTCTCTCAGTGGTCCCCCTCCCCTGTTTCACGGTGGAGGAGCACTGAGAGGCCGGCGGACCCTAGACCTGGTCGGCGGGGAGAAGGGCCGCGGAAAGCAGCTTGATCGAGCGCAGGCGGTTATCCGGGTCGGTCGCCCCCATCTGCACCGCGTCGGGGAAACGCAGTTCGAGTTCGACCCTGCCGTCGGCAGGCGCGGGCAGCGCCAGCGAGAACTGCTGCGGCGTGGGCGCGTTGAGCGACACGGTATCGAGCAGCATGCCGTTGGCGACGATCTCGACCCGCTGCGGCATGAGGTGACCGCTTTTCTCCACCGCGACCATCGACAGGTGCAGGGTCAGCGCGGTTGCAGGTTCGGCATAGGCGAAGCGCAGGCGGGCGCTGGTGCCGACGGCGTGCGTGCCGTCGCCGGTCGGGCCTTCCCACCCGCAAACCCGGATCGGCTTGGCGGCGTCCTTGCCCTCGGGGGTGAAGGGGATGACGGCGCCCAGGCTATAGCTGCCGCTCACCGGCTGATTGAGGCAGGTGGTGGTCTTGTCGATATAGTAGGCGCGGTAGTCGGGCGGCACGTCGGGGTGCAGCAGCAGCCAGACGACGCCGAGCTCGAACAGCGCGACGAGGCCGCAGAGGATGTAAGCGCCGAGGCGGAGGGAGCTAGACAAGGCTCAAGTACCCCGTCAGCCAGCCGATGGTGGTGAAGTAGCCGGCGAGCAGCAGGCCGAGCAGCGCCAGGGCGAACAGCCAGCGGCGGCTGGCCAGCAATTCGGTGAGCATCAGCGGCATCGGCGCGAGCGCCGCGGTGAAGCGGAGCACCGAGGCCATGCCGGCAAACAGCGGCAGCGTCAGGCAGATCAGCGCATAGACCGCCATGCCGTAGCGTCTCTTCACCAGCAGCACGATCGAGAGCGCATAGCCCACGAGCACCGCGACGGCGAGCTGCTGCGACGGCGTCGGGGCCCAGCCCTCCCGGGGGAAGCTGGTGAGGGCGTTCCAGACGAAGACCACGGGGTTGCCGGTGGGGCGCGACCAGGCGCGCTGCACGTGGCTGAACGCCAGGGCGTCGCCGATATGGAAATGCAGGTAGGCCATATAGGCGAAGAGGCCGAGCGGGGCGATGAACAGGGCCAGCAATCGATCGGGACGTTGCAGCACGGCCGGAACGAAATTGCGCCAGTTGCCGCCATTGGCGCGGTGCGCCTGCCAGATCTCGATCAGGATGGCGAAGACGATGAACACCCCGACAATGCGGGTGGCCGAGAGCAGCGCGGCGAACAGGCCGGCGAGGAGGAAATGCTTGTTCTGCAGCGCGGCGAAGACGCACAGGGTGAGGAAGAGAAACAGCACCTCGGTGTAGAAGGTGGTGAGCCAGATCGAGAACGGACCGGCCACGAGGAACGCCGAGAACAGCGTATAGGCGCGGAGGTCCCGACCGAGCAGCGGCCAGGCGACACGGGCCGAGGCAATGCACAAGAGGATCGAGAGCCCGGTGGCGGCGACGATGGTCTCGAGCCCGGTCAGCGTGCGCACGATGGCGACGAGGATCGGGTAGAGCGGGAAGAATGCCCAGTTGCCGGCATTGATCATCGTCGGCACGGGGAACGGGTCGTAGCCGGTCTGCGACAGTTTCACGTACCAGGCACAATCCCAGCGGCACATGCCTTGAGCGAAACTGGCGATCGAGGCGTCGGGAACCGTGGCGGCAAAGGCGAGGTAGCGGATCACCAGCCCGGCAATGGCCAGAAGCAGCGGGATCGCCAGCAGCAGAACGCCAAGCGGCAGGGTTCGTGGGGGACGCAGCGCGACGGCGTCGCTCATTGCAAGGATTCCGGGTGCGGAAACAGCCAGAACTCGTAACGCATTGCGGCGAAATCATATCCATTCCGCTGGTGCATAGCTCCTATGCGACAACTTTCGGCGCTCAACGGCGTTGCGGAATTCGTGTTTGGTGTCCCGATCCCTCCATAGCGTTTGTGCATGTATTCTGTTCCTCACCATCGGCTCGATCGGCGAGCTTTTCTCCGAGCTGCCGCAGCAACAGCGGCGCTGCTCTCCACCACCTCCCTCACCCGCGTCGCCCTGGCTCAGGAGAGCGAAACCGAAGCCTTCGACTACGAGGTGCTGACCGAGCGCATGCGTGCGAAGGCGGCAGAGCCGTTCAACGCGGCGGTGCCGGAGCTGCCCGAGCTGTTCGCCGGCCTCGACTATGACGGCTATCGCAAGATCCAGTTCGACGCGCAGCACGCACGCTGGCTCGACAATAATTCGGGTTTCCAGGTGCACGCCTTCCCGATGGGTTGGCTGTTCAAGGAGCCGGTCGGGGTGTTCGAAGTGGTCGACGGCCAGGCGGCGCCATTCGGTTTTTCGAACGCCGACTTCATGTTCTACGACAAGGCGATGGGCGAGGAAGCCGCGGCCGAGGCTTTCCCGGGGATCGCCGGGGTGCGCATCAACTACCCGGTAAACGTCGCCGACAAGATGGACGAGCTGGTCTCGTTCCTCGGCTCGAGCTACTTCCGGGCATTGGGACGCAACAACATTTACGGGCTCAGCGCCCGCGGCCTCGCCATCAACTCCTGGCAGTCGGGGCCGGAAGAGTTCCCGCGCTTTTCGGCGTTCTGGCTGGAGCGGCCGAGCGAAGGCAAGCCGCTCGTCGCCTATGCGAGCCTCGAAGGCCCTAGCGTCACCGGGGCCTACCGCTTCGAGATCACCCCGGCCAGCGATGCGGCACAGGAGACGGTGATCGACGTTACGGCGCGGCTGTTCTTCCGGGCCGATATCGGCGAGATCGGCATCGCGCCGCTCACCTCGATGTTCCTGTTCGCCGAGACCAACCGCTCGAGCTTCGACGACTACCGGCCGCAGGTGCATGACAGCAACGGGCTGATCGTCGAGCGCGATGGCGGCGAAGTGTTCTGGCGGCCGCTGAACAACACGCCCGCCATCGGCAACTCGTACCTGTGGGAGAATAACCCGCGGGCTTTCGGCTTGTACCAGCGCGACCGCAGCTTCGAGACCTACCAGGATGCCGGCGCGCATTACGAGCGCCGCCCGTCGGCGCGGGTCGAGCCGGTCGGCGACTGGGGCCAGGGCAGCGTCCGGCTGATCGAGGCGCCGTCGCGGCTCGAGGCCGAGGACAATATCGTGGCGTTCTGGATCCCGTCCGAGCCGATCAAGGCTGGAGACGCGCGCGAGTTCCACTACCGGCTGATCTGGGGCGACCTGTTGCCCAGGGATGATGCGCCGCTGGCCCATGTGGTCGAGACGCGGGCCGGCCAGGGCGGCGTTTCCGGCGTCGCCAATGACGAGAAGCTGAGGAAGTTCGTCATCGACTTCGCCGGTGGCGAACTGACCGCCATGCCGACCGAGGCCAAGCTCGACGTCGTCGCCACAGCCAGCTCGGGCGAGATCACCTCGACGGCGCTGTCCAAGGTCGAGGCCAACGGCGTGTGGCGGCTGGCGCTCGATGTGATGATCGAGGGGAGCGAGCCGGTCGAACTCAAGGCCAACATCGTCAGCACCGGCCGAACCATCAGCGAAACCTGGCTTTATCAGTGGAGGGCATTGGCATGAAGCACGACCGTTCCGACGTATTCTCGGGCGCGCTTCCCGATGCCCCGCTCGCCATGCCCAAGCAGGTGCTGGAGCGTCGGCGCAGCTCGCTGTTGCTGACGCTGCGCGCCGCCTTCGCCGCGGCGTTGCCGCGGTTCTGACGGCTGGGAGCCTCCCCATGCCGTGCGCAGGGCCCCGATAGATGGCACGAGCCCACGTGACCCGAACGCTCGCCCTGGGCGCCGCGGCGCTGCTGAGCCTTGCCGGCGGCTGGCTGTACATGCGCTTCATCGGCAATGACGGCACGAGCCTGCTCGATGTGCTGCGGACCGCGCTGTTCACGCTGGTGGGGTTCTGGCTGGTCTGGGGCGGCGTTGCCGGCGTGCTCGGCATCCTCGCGCCGCCCAGGCGCGTGCAGCGCCGTCCGGGCCGGCCGCACGGCATGACGGCGATCCTGATGCCGGTCTACAACGAGGACGCGGCAGCGAGCTTTTCGCGCGTGGCGGCGATGAACCGCAGCATCGTGGCGCTGGGGCTGGCCGACCGCTTCCACTTCGCCATCCTGTCGGACACCAATTCGGCCGAGGTGGCGGCCGACGAGATCGTCTGGTTCGAGCAGCTGCTGGCCGAGCCCCTGGCCGAGGGCCGGCTGTTCTATCGCCGGCGCGAGCGGAACATAGGCAAGAAGGCCGGCAATATCGAAGATTTCATTTCGCGCTCGGGCGGTGCCTACGACTATGCGCTGATCCTCGATGCCGACAGCCTGATGGACGGCGCGACCATTGCCGCGATGGCGGCACGCATGGACGACGATCCGCGGCTCGGGCTGCTGCAGACGGTGCCCGAGGTGATCCACGCGCACAGCCTGTTCGGCCGGGTGATGCAGTTCTCGGCGGCCTATCTCTCCCCCTATTTCGCGCGCGGCACCGCGCTGATGCAGGGCGAAGAGGGCCCGTACTGGGGCCACAATGCCATCGTCAGGGTGCCGGCCTTCGCCGCGAGCTGCGGCCTGCCGGTGCTGTCGGGCAAACCGCCGGCGGGCGGACATATCCTCAGCCACGACTATGTCGAAGCCGCGCTCCTGTCGCGGGCCAACTGGAAGGTCGAGGTCGACCCCTATCTGGGCGGCTCGTATGAAGAGGGCCCGGAAAACCTGATCGAGTACGCCAAGCGCGACCGGCGCTGGTGCCAGGGCAACCTGCAGCATCGCCGTGTGCTGGGCGCGCCGGGCCTGAAGGTGTGGAGCCGCTTCACCTTCGTTCAGGGCATCATGGCCTATGCCGCTTCGCCGCTGTGGCTGGCGCTGCTGGCGGCCAGCATTCTCGCCGCGGCGCTGCCGAGCAAATACTGGTGGCGCGACAACGAGACGGGCATCTGGGTGCTGGCCGTCGCAGTGGCGATCGCGCTGCTGCTGCCGAAATTCCTGATCCTCGTCCGTTCGGCGCTGGGCGGGCGCAACAGAGGGTTTGGCGGCACCATCCGGGCGACGTTGTCGGTGGTGGCGGAGATCGTGATCTCGACGCTGCTGGCGCCGATCATGCTGTGCTTCCAGAGCAAGGCGGTGGTCGAAATCCTGCTCGGCCTCGATGGGGGCTGGCCCGCGACCAACCGCGACGAGGGCCGGGTGACCCTTTCCACGGCGTTTGCGGCGAGCTGGTGGGTCACGGTGGCAGGTGCCAGCGTATTGGCGATCTCGACGGCGTTCGCGAGCGACCTGGTGCCGTGGCTGCTGCCGGTGGCGCTGCCGGCGATCGGCGCGCCGCTGCTGATCGCGGCGACCTCGCGCGGTATCTCGAGCGGGCGGAAGCCGCTGCTGTTCACCACGACGAGCGAGACCGCCCCGGCGCCGATCATCGTCGAGCAGCAGCGCATCTTCCTGAGCTGGACGCAGCAGGGCCCTGCCCCTGCCGACGCCGCTCTTGCCGGAGCGGCCACCGTTCATGCCTGAGACCCTCGCCACGCTGAAGCGCGCTCCGCTGTTCGAGCGCCTCAGAACGTTTGCCGGCTTTGCGGCGATTGATGCGAGCGCCGCAAAGCCCCGCAGCGGACGCGACGCGCGGCTCGACATGTTCCGCGGTCTGGCGCTGGTGATGATCTTCATCAACCACGTGCCGGGGACGTTCTACGAGAACCTGACCAGCCGGAATTTCGGCTTCTCGGATGCGGCCGAGGCGTTCGTGTTCATGTCGGGCCTCGCCGCCGGGCTGGCCTATTCCGGGCGGTTCGTCGCCGGGCCGCTGTGGCCGGCGATCGCCAAGGTGTGGGCGCGGGCGCGACAGCTCTATTTCGTGCATCTGAGCATCACCATGATCGCGCTCGCCATCTTTGCCGGGGCGGCCTGGTGGTTCGGGCTCGACGAGGTGCTGGAAAAGAACAACATCGCGCCGATCTTCGGCTTTCCGCTGCAGACCATGATCGGGCTGCCGCTGCTGACGCATCAGCTGGGTTACCTGAACATCCTGCCGCTCTACATGACGCTGCTGCTGGCAACGCCGCTGGTGATCGCCGCGGGGCTGCGCTGGCCGGTGCAGACGCTGCTCGGCTCGATCCTGGTGTGGGCGCTGGCGGGGCAGTTCCGCATCAACCTGCCGAACTTTCCGACCCAGGGCGGCTGGTTCTTCAATCCGTTCTCGTGGCAGATCCTGTTCGTCATCGGACTGCTGTCGGGGATGGCGATGAAGCAGGGGCGGCGCTTCGTGCCCAGAAGCCCGGTGCTGTTCGGGCTTTGTGCGGCGTTCCTGCTGTTCGTGCTGTTATGGGTAAAGATCCCCGAACTCGGCGACGCGGGCCGCCAGGGGCTCGGCCTGCTCAGCAAGCTGGGGCTGCCGTTCTACATCACCTGGTTCGACAAGACCTTCCTCGCCCTGCCCCGCCTGCTGCACGCCCTGGCGTTGTTCTATGTCGTCGCCTCGCTCGGCGTGATGTACCGGATCGCCGACTCGCGACTCATGACGCCGCTGCGACTGATGGGGCGCCAGGGGCTCGCGATCTTCGCGACGGGGACGGTGTTGAGCCTGTTCCTGCAGGCGGTGAAGACCGGCATCGGCGGCGGCCTGCTGCTCGACACGGCGCTGCTCGGCGGTGGCCTGCTGCTGCTGGCCGGGCTCGCCTATGTGCTGACCCGCACTCAGGAAATGAGCCGCGCCGCGGCGCGGCCGGCGGGCTGACACAGTTCTCACATTTCAGAGAGCGACCACAGCTGATGCACGCTTGCGCCTTGCTGCATGGTTGCGGCTGGGACTAGCCTGCTTGCCTGAGGGGGAGGGACGGTCTGTACGCGGGGGCGCGGGAGCGTTTGGTGACGAGACGGCGACCACTCTATAGCCGGTCACAGCGGCCGCGGAGCACGGCCGGTTCCGCTTGGGTGGCGCGCGATGGTGTCAGCCCGGTCTATCTCGACGGCCCTGAAGAACAGACGCAACCCACATTGCGGCAGCGCCTCGGCGCCTGGTGGAGCCGGCTCTACCAGCGACACCAGGGCCCGGTGCTGGTCGGCGCCGGCGCGCTGGTGACGCTGTTGCTGATCGGCGCCTATGACCTCGCCACCCCCGACCCGCAGCGGATCAGCGACTGGCAGTTCATGACCGCGGTCAACAAGGTGGTGGACGAACGGCCGCGCGCGCCCTCGATCGAGTCGGTGGCTTACGCGACGGTGATCAAGTCGGTGGTGCGGGTCGACGGTTACGAGGACGGCGCCGAAGATCCTGCGGCGGCCAAGCCGGAGGGGCAGGCCGAGATCCCGGCCGAGGGCAAGGTCGAAGAGGATTTTCACGAGCGGTTCACAGCTGTCGGCACAGGCGTGGTGATCGACGACCAGGGCACCATCCTCACCAACCTGCACGTGGCGGGCGCTGCCAAGAAGCTCCGGGTGCAGTTCTGGGACGGCAGCGAATCCGAGGCGGTCATCGTCGGGGCGCGACCGGAGAGCGACCTCGCCATCATCCGGCCGCTGCAGCTGCCCGACGAGCTCGAACCGGCGACGCTGGCGACCAGCGCGGGCCTCAACCCGGGCGACGAGGTGGTGGCGGTCGGTTTTCCGTTCGGCATCGGGCCGTCGGCATCGGCGGGCGTGGTGTCCGGGCTGGGGCGGGTGCTGGCCGAGGACGGACAACCCAAGCTGCAGAACCTCATTCAGTTCGACGCGGCGGCCAATCCGGGCAATTCCGGCGGGCCGCTGGTCAATGGCGACGGCGAGGTGGTGGGGATCGTCACCGCCATCCTCAACCCGTCCGGCCTCAGGACCTTTGCCGGCATCGGCTTTGCCGTGCCGATCGAGAACGCCGCCGCGGCGGCAGGAGAAAACCCCCTCTAGCCACAGCACTCAACCCCGACGGAGAAAAATGGACGACACATCGAAAAACTCCGGCACCGCCGTCGCTTCGCTGATGGAGCAGGTGCTGTACGAGGTGAAGAAAGTCGTGGTCGGGCAGGACCATTTCCTCGAACGGGTGCTGGTGGCGCTGCTGGCCAAGGGACACCTCCTGGTCGAAGGCGTGCCGGGCTTGGCCAAGACCCTGACGGTCAACACGCTGGCCGACGTGATCCAGGGGCAGTTCAAGCGGGTGCAGTTCACCCCCGACCTGGTGCCATCCGATCTCGTGGGTACCCGCATCTACAACCAGAAGACCGGCGATTTCTCGACGACGCTGGGACCGGTGTTCTGCAACCTGCTGCTGGCCGATGAGATCAACCGCGCCCCTGCCAAGGTGCAGAGCGCCCTGCTCGAGGTGATGCAGGAGCGGCAGGTCACCATCGCCGGCGAAACCCACAAGGTCCCCAACCCGTTCGTGGTGATGGCCACGCAGAATCCGATCGAGACCGAGGGCACCTATCCCCTGCCCGAGGCTCAGGTCGACCGGTTCATGATGAAGGTCCTCGTCGGCTATCCGAGCGAAGAGGAGGAGTTCGTCATCGTCTCGCGCGTCACCGGCCTCATGCAGGCGGTGACGCGAGTGGCGACCACCGAGCAACTGGTCTCCCTGCAGGCCAAATGCCACAGCCTGTTCGTCGACCCCTCGCTGATCCAGTTCGCGGTCAAGGTGGTGAGCGCGACGCGCAACCCGGCCGCGGCCGGCCTCGGCGACATGCAGCGCTTCCTCACCTATGGCGCCAGCCCGCGCGCCTCGATCAGCATGATCGAGGCCGGACGGGCGCTGGCCTTCCTGCGCGGCCGCGAATACGTGCTGCCCGAGGATGTGCTGGACGTCATCCCCGACGTGCTGCGGCACCGGATCGTCCTCTCCTACGAGGCGATCTCGGAGTCGATCACGCCGGACCAGATCATCGGCCAGGTGCTGAAGGCCATTCCCGCTCCCGAGAAACCCCTGGAGGCGCATGTCCGCATCGCCGCAGCAGGCTGAAAGGCTCCTCGGTCGCCTCGAGTGGACAGTGATCCGCAAGCTCGACGGATTGCTGCAGGGAGACTACCGCACGCTGTTCCGCGGCTTCGGCCTCGATTTCGCGGACCTGCGCGAGTACCAGACCTATGACGACGTTCGGCATATCGACTGGAACGTCACGGCGCGCACCCAGGTGCCGCATGTGAGGATCTACAACGAGGATCGCGACGTCACCGCCTGGTTCCTGCTCGACCTCAGCCCGTCGGCGGATTTCGGCTCCGCAGAGGTGACCAAGCGGCAGATGCTCACCGAGTTCGCGGCGGTGCTGGCGCGGCTGCTCACCCGACAGGGCAATAAAGTCGGGGCGATCCTGTTCAACGGGCAATCGGATTACGTGATCCCACCCCATACCGGGCGGCGGCACGTGCTGCACCTCCTCGACAAGGTGCTGGCCAACCCACGCCTGCTGCGCTCGCCCGAAACCGATCTCGATGCCTTTATCGGCCGGGCGATGGCGGTGATGCGGCGGCGCTCGATCTGCTTCGTGGTCTCGGATTTCATCTCGCGGCCGGGTTGGGAACGCGGCCTGTTCCGGCTGAGCCAACGGCACGAAGCCGTGGCGGTACGGCTGCTCGATCCGCTCGACATGGCGCTGCCCGATGTCGGCATGCTGCTGTTCCAGGATGCCGAAACCGGCGAGCAGCTGTTCGTCGACACGGTGGACAAGGGCTTCCGGCGGCGCTTCGTCGCCGCGGCCGCCGCCAACGAAGAGGCACAGATGGAGGCGTTCGCGGCGGCGGGCCTCGACGTGCTGGAACTTTCGACGGCCGACGACCTGGTCGATGCGGTGCTGCGCTTTGCCAATATGCGCAAGGTGCAGTCGCGGCTGGGCGGTGGCGGCAACCTGCCCGAGATGGCGGGGGCGTGATTTGAGGCGCGCTTTCGAACCGGAAAAGTCTGCAACTTTTCCTGAAAGCGCTCTGGTGAACGGGTGATGCGATGACCTTCATCTGGATGGATATGCTCTGGCTGCTGGTGCTGGTGCCGCTGCTGATCGGCGCCTATGTCTGGCTGCTGCGGCGGCGCAAGAAAGCGGCCTTGCGCTACGCCAATCTCGCCATCGTCAAGCAGGCCATGGGCAAGGGCGTGGGCTGGCGCCGCCATGTACCCCCTGCCCTGTTGCTGGCTGCCATCACCGTGCTGATCATCGCGGTGGCGCGCCCCGCCGCGGTGGTCGAACTCGCCTCGTCACGGGCGACGGTGATCCTCTCGATGGACGTGTCGGGCTCGATGCGGGCCCGCGACGTCGAGCCGTCACGTATCGTCGCGGCACAGGAAGCGGCCAAGGAGTTCATCAGGAAGCAACCGGCCGATGTGCAGGTCGGGATCGTCGCCTTCGCCTCGGCGGCCGTGCTGGTGCAGGCGCCGACCATCGACCGGGAGGCGCTGTACCAGGCGATCAACAGTTTCGACCTCAGGCGCGGTACGGCCGTGGGCTCCGGCGTGCTGGTGGCGCTGGCGACGATCTTCCCCGACCAGAATTTCGACCTCGACGGCACCGGCAACCAGCGCGACCAGCTGGGGTTGCCGAGCTTCGGCGGCGAGCGCTTCGGCGCCAGCGGCGGCGCCGACGGGCTGCTGAGCGGCACGCCGAGCGACCCGCCCGCCCGGCACATGCCGGTCGAGCCTGGCTCGTATGACAGCGCGGTGGTGATCCTGCTCACCGATGGCGCCACCACGACCGGACCAGATCCGGTCGCGGCGGGGCGGATCGCCGGTGACTATGGGGTCAAGGTCTTCACCGTGGGGTTCGGCTCGGCCTCTGGCGATGTGGTGGATTTCGGCGGCCGCTCGATGCGGGCGCAACTGGATTCGACGACATTGCAGGCGATCGCCGATGCCACCGAGGGCGAGTATTACGAAGCGACCAGCGCCGCCGACCTCGCCAATGTCTACGACTCGCTCTCCACCCGGCTGATCAGCGAAAAGAAGCTGACCGAGATCGCCTTCATCTTCGCCGGGGTCGGCGCCTTGCTGGCGATGGCCGCCGCGGGGTTGTCGATGCTGTGGTTCGGACGGATCGCTTAGGGCGGCATTTCACTAAGTCCCGCAGTCGTCGCTTCCCTCCCCCTTGAGGGGAGGGATTGAGGGAGGGGGTGGTTCTGTGATCACCGATGGACCCCCACCCCCAACCCCTCCCCTCAAGGGGGAGGGGAGCAGAGGCTCGCCCTCACCACTGTGGCTCGCGAGCATTCCTCACACCCGAGCGATATTGTGGCGCTTGCGTGTCCACGTAATTCTGATAATCACACTCATGTTTTAAACGGACTGCAGGCGGCCGGGGTGACCAAGGTGCGACTTGAGGACTTACAGGACATGACGGCGCTGCCGGAGACGGCAGCCAGGGCCGATCAGCAGGTCGGCCTGCCGAGCTTCACCACCGAAGAGCTGTTCGGCGGAGCCAACGAGATCGGGATCGCCCATCAGGGGCTGACCTACCGGCTGCGGATCACGCGGCAGGGCAAACTTGTCCTCAACAAATAGGAGCGCCGCCATGCGCCTCACGATTGCAGTGCTGATGGCGGCGCTGTGCGCCACACCCAGCTGGGCCCAGGACAGCGCCCCGGCCCCCAGCCTGGCGCTGGAACTGAACGCGCTGACGCCGAGCGAAACCGGCTGTCGCGTCAGCTTCCTCGCCACCAACAAGCTCGGCACCGAGCTCACCCGCTCGGCCTTCGAGATTGCGCTGTTCGGCGCCGGGGGTGGCATCGAGCGGTTGGTGTCGCTGGATTTCAAGGCCATGCCGGAAGGCAAGACCCGGGTGCTGCAGTTCGATATCGGCGAACTCGGCTGCGACAAGGTAAGCCGGGTGCTGATCAATGACGTGGTGGCCTGCGAGGGCACCGGGCTCGACCCCAGGATCTGCCTCGCCGGCCTCAGCACCGTGTCCCGGCTCCCGGGCGTGGAGTTCGGCGTCTGATGGAAACGGTGATCGAAGCGGTGGAGCCGGTCGCGGCGGCACATGACATGTCGATGTTCGCGCTGTTCATGCAGGCGGACTGGGTGGTGAAGTCGGTGATGCTGGGGCTGCTGTTCGCCTCGATCGCCTGCTGGGCGGTGATCTTCGCCAAGGCCGCCGCCTATGCCAGGGCGAAGCGCGAGATGAAGGCATTCGACAAGATCTTCGCCTCGGGCGAACCGCTGACGCAGATCTATGCCCGCCTCAAGGATGGGCCGCGGACCGGGTTGGGCGCGCTGTTCGCCGCGGCGATGGAAGAGTGGAACGGCAGCCACGCCGAAAACGCCGCCAGCTCGGGCGGCCTGCAGGCCCGGCTCCGCATCGTGCTCGACACCACCGTGGCCGCCGAGAGCGAAAAGCTCGACCGCAGCCTGTCGCTGCTGGCGACGGTCGGAAGCGCTGCGCCATTCGTCGGGCTGTTCGGCACGGTGTGGGGCATCATGAATGCCTTCACCTCGATCGCCGCGGCCAAATCCACCAGCCTGGCCGTGGTGGCGCCAGGCATCGCCGAGGCGCTGTTCGCCACGGCGCTGGGGCTGCTCGCCGCCATTCCGGCGGTGATCGCCTACAACAAGCTTTCGGGTGATGCCGGGCGACTGATCGGCCGGCTCGAGGCATTCGCCGACCGGGTGTCGGTGCTGCTGTCACGCCAGCTGGACGCGCGAGGCAACGCCTGATGAGCATGTCGCTGCAGAGCGCCCGCGGACGGCGTGGCCGACGGGGCGGGCCGATCGGCGATATCAACGTGACGCCGCTGGTCGACGTGATGCTGGTGCTGCTGATCGTGTTCATGGTGACGGCGCCGCTGCTCACCTCCGGGGTGCCGATCGACCTGCCGCAGACCAACGCGCCCGAGATGAAGGTCGAGGGAACCAAGCCCCTCACCATCTCGGTGACGCCTGAGGGCCAGGTCTATCTCGGCGAAGACCAGATCACGCTCGACACGCTGCTGACCTCGGTGGCGGCAGCGGCGGGCGAGGCCGGTACGCAGCAGCGGCTCTATATCCGGGGCGACGCCGCGGCCGATTACGGGCTGATCATGCAGGTGATGGGTGACCTCAGCCGCGCCGGCTATGCCCGCATCGGGCTGATCACGCAGCAGCGCGAGCCGTGAGATGAAGCGGGCCGCCCTCGCCTCCGCCGGCATCCATATCGGGCTGATCGCCGGAGCATTCATGTTCCTGAACCTCGAACCCGTGGTCGACGAGACCGCGGCGGAATCGGTCGCCGTCGAGATCATCTCGGTCGACACGGCAACGAGCAACCCGACCGAGGAGATCAGCGAGGCGACCGAGACGCTGGTGTCGGCGGGCGCCGAGGTCGAAGCGGAAGAGGTGCCGGAAACCGCAGAGGTCGAAATACTCGAGGTCGCCGAAGCCGAGCCCGCCACAGCGGTAGAAGCCATGGTGGCTCCGGTGGAGGTCGCGGAGATTACGCCGACCGAGAGCGAAGAGATCGCCTCAGCCGAGGTGCTGACCGCGGCGGCGGATCCGATCGCGCCGGTCGAGGCGGCAATACCACAGATGGTCGATCAGACGGCTACGCTGGTCGCCGACAGCGTCGCGCCATCGCAGTCCGACCCGCTCGAAGCCGTACGTACGGCGACGATCGGGCAACTGACGCCGGAGCCGGCGATGCAGCAGATTCCGCCGGCGCTGATGAAGCCGGTCGAGGTGGTGAAGCCGCTGGAGACCGCCAGCCTTGCGCCGGTGGTGGAAGAAGAGCTGCAGGTGGCGCCGATCCCCAAGCCACGCATCGTGCGCAAGCCGGTGGCCGAGAAGGTCGAGCCGGCCAAGGAGCCGCCGAAGGAACAGCCGGCGGCAAAGCCGAAGCAAGCTGAAAAGCCCGCTGAGAAAAAGCCGGAAAAGAAGGCGCCCTCCAGGCAGGTAAACCTGGGCAATGGCGGCAATGCCGAAGCCGACAGCGCTGCCAAGAAATCCGGCGGCGGCGCCGGCAAGAAGAACGACGGCGGCAGCGCTGCGGCGAGCAAATATCCGGGACTGGTGCAAGCCAAGGTCGTGCGGGCGGCGCGGGCCCCAAAAACCCGCGACACCAAAGGCGAGGCCACGGTAAGGTTCGTGGTCGGCGCCGAGGGTAACCTGGTCAAGGTTGCGCTGCTGCGCAGCTCCGGCAACGAGGCGATCGACCAGGCGTCGCTCGCCGCCGTGCAGCGTGCAGCGCCGTTCCCCCCCATTCCCGAGGCCGCCGGCCGTTCGTCCTGGCAGTTCGACGTCCCGCTCGGATTCTAGTCACCTCACATTCGGAGTCATTGCGATGCAGGAAGAAAAGAAGAAGGACGTGCTCCTCGAGACCACCGCGGATGCGGTGCGGGAAGCCAAGACGCTGATCCGCTCGGCCCGGTCAGGGTCGCTGGCGACGATCGAGCCGGGCACCGGCTGGCCGATCGCCACCCGGGTCGGCGTCTCCACCGATTTCGACGGCGCGCCGATCATCCTAATCTCGAAACTCGCCGCCCATACCGGAGCGCTGCTCAACGACCCGCGCTGCTCGTTGCTGATCGGCACCCCGGGGAAGGGCGACCCGCTGGCGCATGCGCGCGTCACCATCGCCGCTGAAGCGCGGGAGGTGGAGCGGGACAGCGAGGAGCATCAGCGGCTCGATACGCGCTACCTGATCCACCAGCAGAAGGCCAAACTCTATTCGGGCCTGGGCGACTTCCGCTATTTCCGGCTGGAGCCGAAAAGCGCGTCGTATAATGGCGGCTTCGGGCGCGCCTATGCGCTGACGCGTGAGCACCTGCTCAACGCCAACCCCGCGAACCCCGAACTGGCAGAGACCGAACCGAGCGCCGTCGAGCACATGAACGACGACCATGGTGAGGCGGTCGGGCTCTATGCCGAGCACTTCGCCAAGGCTCCCGCCGGCAAATGGCGGCTGATCGGCGTCGACGCCGAGGGCATGGACCTTGCCGATGGCGACGACATCCGCCGCATCTGGTTCGAGACCGAGCTGAGCTCGTCCAAGGACATGCACATGACGCTGGTGAAGATGGCCGGCGAAGCGCGTCGGGCGCTCAATCGTCCGCTGAAGGATGCGAGGGTGGCTTCGTGAGGCGGGTTCTCGCGGCGGCGTTGCTGCTGACGGCATCCCCGGTCCTGGCGCAGGCAACGCTGCCGGGCGGCGCCTCGGCGCTGAACGAGGCGCATGGCAGCTGGACGGTGAACTGCACGCTGGTCGAGGCCGGCAAGGACTGTGCGTTCTCGCAGACGGCGGGCAACCCGCAGACTGGTACCGCGCTGGTGGCCGTGGAACTGGCGGCGCCGGCCGGCAACACGGCCGAGGGCATGCTGATGACGGCGTTCGGGCTCCGGCTCGATGCGGGCGTGCAACTGGGCATCGACGGCCAGCAATTGGGTCAGGCCCGGCCGTTCCTCACCTGCGTTTCGACCGGCTGCCTGGTGCCGCTGGATTTCGACGAGGTGGCGCTCAGCGCCATGAAGGTCGGCACGACCCTCGAGGTCACCGGGGTGAAAGTGGACGATGGTCAGCCGGTGACGGTGACCCTGTCGCTCGCCGGCTTCACCGCCGCCTATAACCGCACTGCCGAGCTGGCCCAGTAGCAACCGGGGCAGCATTTAATCTTGACTCAGATACTCACCTTTAATAGAGCGTGAACGGATGGCCCTCGAGGGCCATGAACAGCAAGCCACGCGGCGTGCGGCACGCCGACAGCCAGCCAACATCTTCGGTTTCTTTCGGGGGCAGGCATGTCTTATCGGCCGCATGGCGCGAGCGTTTCCGCACGCGCATTCATCTCACCTTGGTATCTGGTCGGCATCAGCGTCGCGGCGCTGCTATGCGCCATTCCGCAGCCGGTTGCGGCGCAGGAGCTGACCGAGGCTCAAACCACCATCCTCAAGCGCATCACCTTCATCGCGCAGCGCAAAGCCAAGAGCGTGCTGGATGTGCCGGCGACGGTGACCGTCATCGACGGCGAAACGCTGGAGAAGCGGATGATCCGCGATATCCAGGACCTGGTCCGGCTCGAACCCGGGGTGCAGGTAGACCGCTCCTCTTCGGCCACGCAGCCCTGGGCACAGCTGGGCGGCTTCACCATTCGCGGCGTCAGCGGCAATCGCGTGCAGATGCAGGTCGATGGTTCGCGCACCATCGAGAGCATCATCGATGGCGGCCGCGACGTGATCGACCCCTGGAACATGAAGCAGGTCGAGATCGTCAAGGGTCCGGCCGGCGTGCTGTGGGGCGCCGACGCGCTCGGCGGCGTCGTCTCGTTCCAGACGCTCGACCCGGAAGACCTGCTCGATGACAGCGAGAAGCCGTGGGCCGTCGAGATCAAGACGGCGTTCGACAGCTATGATCGCAGCTTCCGCCAGCAGATCAACGCGGCCTACGATTTCGGCAACGGCCTCAAGGTGCTCGGCTCACTCGGCCACGTGTCCTCGCATGAGGCGAGGCTCTCCAATGCCCGCGCCGATGGCGGCATCTGGGGCTGTACCCGGGCGCCCAACTGGTCTTGCGACAAGTTCTTCCCGACCGATGCAGAGGCCTACAACGCCATGGCCAAGGCAGTATGGACGCCCAATGCCGACCATCGCATCGAGGTTACGGCGGAATGGAACAACCGCAAGACCGATGTGTACCAGGTCGACACCTCGGCCAACGCGGTGAGCGGCACGCCGACCACCACCAGCCAGTACAATGTCGATGAATGGACCCGCTCGGTGATCGTCGAGCGCCCGCGCCTCGCCATCGAACACGAATGGCAGATCAATAACGGCTTCATCGACAGCCTGAAATGGGACCTCAGCTATTCGCCGCAGCGCCGGGGCACGGACAGCTTCAAGAAGCAGAGCTATGCCCTGCCGGTCTCCTACTACACCACCAACCACGCGGTGCGTGACTATCGCGAGGCGTTCCTCGAGGCGGAAATCCAGGCGATCTCGAGCTTCGAGCTGGGGGCCAGCAGCCACACGCTGACCTACGGCTTCGATGGCGACATCGCCAACACGCTCTATGACGATTACACCGACACCTACAACTCGCGCACCGGCGTTTCGGGCCACACCGAGTATAACGGCTTCAGCTTCCCCGATGTCGAGACGGTGCGCGCCGACCTCTATGTCCAGGACGAGATCAAGCTCTTCGACGAGAAGCTGACGATCACCCCGGGCCTGCGCTACGCCACCTATTCGATCGATCCGACCAAGGGCAAGGCGCCCTCCTACCTGCCCGGCTTCAAGCCGGAAAAGATCGACTCGCAGACACTGATCAAGAGCTTGTCGGCCAAGTACCAGTTCACCGACGCGATCTCGGCCTACGTCGCCTACAACGAAGGCTACAAGATGCCGACCAGCCAGCAGCTGTTCGTCTCCAGCCTCGATCCGTTCTCGGGCGGCGAAGTGATCCCGAACCCGAACCTGCGCCCCGAGACGGTGAAGAGCTACGAGGTGGGCGTCCGCGGCGAGTTCGAGAAGGGCTGGATCAGCGCCACGGCGTTCCACTCCGACTATACCGACTTCATCCAGCGCCTGCAGGAAGTGGCGCCGGACACCTATACGTCGATCAACCTGTCGAAGGTGAAGCTGTCGGGCATCGAGCTCGCCAGCGAGTTCGAGATCTACGAGAACCTGTTCTTCAATACCGCCGTCACCTACCAGTATGGCCGCCAGCAGGCGTCGCCGACCGCGGCCGAGGGCTGGTACGAGCCGGCAACGCCGCTGACCGCGGTGCTGGGCCTGCGCTACGAGCTGCCCGAAAACGACCTCGAGTTCGAAGTGTTCGGTACCTTCGCCGCCGGCCCCGAGCACCGGAACAACCCCGACGCCTTCAAGCCGGACGGCTATGCGATCTTCGACGCCTTCACCAAGTGGAAGCCGACCGAAGACATCGAGATCACTGCCGGCATCCAGAACATCTTCGACACCCGGTACTTCCCCAACACGCTCAACGGCTACAACATGCCGGGCGTCCCGGGCGGCACCAATGCCGGCAATGCTCCGCCGGAGCTGCAGACCGGGCCGGGCCGCACCTTCAAGGTCGGCGCCTCAGTGAAGTTCTGATCCACACCTACTCCGCGGGAGGGCTGTCCATGGCTCTCCCGCTTTTTGCTATCCGGAGATCCTCGTCATGACCCGCGTGCTCGGCCAGTTCTGGCGCCTTCTTGGGCTTTGCATCAGCGGACGGGGCGGCAAACTCGGGCTCGTGCTGTTCGTCGCCGTCGTCGCGCTCAAGCTGATGGGCGTCTACGCGACGCTCAGGATCATCTCCTGGACCAAGGATTTCTACTCGGCGCTCGAGGCCGTGGATGCCGAGGCGGCGCTGACCCAGATCGGCATTTTCGGCATCATCGTGCTGCTCAATTCGATCCGCGAACTGAGCTCGCAATATCTCAACAAGCTGGTGCTGATCCGCTGGCGAAAGTCGCTGACCGAGGCGGTGCGCGATCGGTGGCTGAGCGGCAAGGCCTATTGGCGGATGGCCAATGGCGGCGGGGTCGACAACCCAGACCAGCGCATCGCCGACGATTGCCGGCTGTTCGTCGGCGGGGTGCTGAGCGAGGCGCTCGACCTCATCACCAATATCGTGGCGATCTTCTCCTATGTGGCGCTGCTCTGGCAGCTGTCGTCGTTCCCGCTGTCGCTCAACTTCATCGGGCTCGACTTCCAGATTCCGCGCTACATGCTGGTGGCTGCCTTCGTCTATGTGGCGCTCTGTTCGCTGCTTACGCACGTGCTCGGCAGCCCGCTCAAGGCGCTCTATGTCGAGCAGCAGCGCCGCGAAGCCGATTTCCGCTTTGCGCTGGCCCGCATGCGCTCCAATGTCGACGAGATCGCGCTGCTGAACGGCGAAGCGGCCGAGCGCCGGACGCTCGATACGCGCTTCGGCGGAATCATGGGCAACTGGCGGCGGCTGATCAACCGCGAGCTGATCCTCAGCTGCTTCACCTACCCCTACAACCACACGGTGCTGCGCATTCCGCTGTTCGTGGCGCTGCCCGCGTTCCTCGCCGGCAGCGTCAATTTCGGCGGCCTGATGGAAGTCAGCAGCGCGTTCTCGAGCGTCGTGACCACGCTGTCGTGGTTCATCTTCTCGTATCGCGACCTCGCCGACCTCGTCGCCGCCTCGTCGCGCCTCGATGGCTTCCTGCGCTCGACGGAAGGCGATGCCGGGACGATGCCGGTGGTCCAGCCGGGCAACGGCCCGCTGCGCGTCTCGGGGCTCGACCTGACACTGCCGGATGGCCGGGCGCTGCTCGGAGTGAAAGACCTCACCGTCGCAGCGGGCGAAGCGATATGGCTGGCGGGCGCCTCGGGGCTGGGCAAGACCACCCTGGTCAAGGCCATCGCCGGGCTCTGGCCGCATGCCAATGGCCGGATCGAGACGCCGCAGGGCAGCATGCTGTTCCTGCCGCAGCGCGCCTATGTGCCGATCGGCGACATCATGGATGCGGTGGCCTATCCGTCGACCGCCGAGGCGTTCCTGCCGGAAGCGCGCCAGGCGGCCCTCGAGGCCGTGGGCCTCGGCGACCGGCTGGATGTGACGCTCGGCGCCGGCGAGGCCGGCACCGGCGGGCTCTCGGGCGGCGAACTGCAGCGGCTGGCGCTGGCGCGGCTGCTGCTGCATCGGCCGGACTTCGCCTTCCTCGACGAAGCGACCAGCGCACTCGACGTCGCCGCCGAGAGCGAACTGCTGGCGCTGCTGCGCCGCGAACTGCCGCGGACGGCGTTCATCCTCGTCGCCCATCGGAAGCCCCAGGGGCTGGGCCCGCTCACCACCGTGGAACTGGGCGCCGCTCCGGCGGCTCCTGCTGCGCCTCTCGAACCCGTACTTGCTTAAGGACATTGCAATGCTCGATACGCCTGCCTCCCCGCCAACGACCCTCCCCCGTGCCCGGCTCGATGCCAGCGCCCAGGACGTGCTCGCGACCCTGCCCGCCATCGGCCGGCTGATGGTGACGGCGCGCCACCTCGGCGCCACGCATGAGCGGATCGGCACGGTCGAGAGCGTGAGCTTCGAGGACGGCTGGGCAGTGATCGGCGGCGCCGAGCATGAAAGCCGGATCGAGCTGGCGCGCATCGCCGAGATCATCGTCGACCGCACCAGCGTGATGAAGGACAAGGCCTATCCGCGCATCGACCTCAACCGCGCCGATGGCAGCTATATCTGCGGCATTGTCGCGTTCGACGGGCTGGAGCCGTTCGATGCGGCGGTGGCTGCGCTCGGCGTCGGCACCGCCATCGACGCCAAGCCGGATACGCCGCCGGGCGAGCGGGTCGAGGCCAGCGAAACCGACCCCGGCCGCCTGCCGCTCGAAGATGCACAGGCGGCGCAATCCCCGGTGGTCATCGGCTTCAAGCGCCCCGGCTTCCAGCAATTCTGGCGCGGCACCATCGAGACGGTGAAGCCGGCCATGGGCTTCATCAACGTGATGCGGTCGGATTTCCATCTGCACCTCAAGGCGGGTGCGGTGGCCGAATGGCACCGGGACTCGGTCACCGGGGAGCGCGAAGCGTTCAATGCCGACGGCGAACCGCTGGGCCTGACGCTGCTGCGGGCGAACTGAGGGCGGCCAAGTCGGCAGTCAGCGCACCTCTCCCTTGGGGGAGAGGTCGACGCGCAGCGTCGGGTGAGGGGGCCTTGCGCAAGGCTCAGCGTTTGCGGCAAGGCCCCCTCACCCTGACCCTCTCCCCCAAAGGGAGAGGGGACGATGTGGCACCGACCGCTGACGAACTCAGCCCTCGCCTCATCCCAAAGCGCAATTGCTGCTGTCACCAAGATATTATAATAGCATTGGCGCGGGGCTGGAGGAGTCGTGCCAATGCAGGTGGAGTTGAACGGGCGGGTGGCCTTGGTCACCGGCGCGGCGGGAGCGATCGGCCGCGCCATTGCGCGACGGCTGAGCGACAATGGCGCGAGCGTCGTGATCGCCGACATCAATCGCGAGGGGGCGGAGGCCTATGCGGCCACCCTGCCCGATGCGATGGCGGCGGTGATCGACATTTCGAGCCGCGATTCTGCCGAAGCGGGCGTCGCGGAAACCCTCGCCCGCTATGGCCGGATCGACATCCTGGTCAATAATGCCGGGGTCAACAGCTTCGTCCATCGGGTGAACATTGACAGCTTCCCGCTCGAGGAATGGGAGCGGATCACCCGCATCGACCTCGACGGGCTCTACCTGATGAGCCATGCGGCGCTGCAGCCGATGGTGAAGCAGGGCGAAGGCGGGCGGATCATCAACATCGCCTCGGTGGTGGGGCTGGCAGCGATGCGGCTGCAGAGCCCGTTCGTCGCCGCCAAGGCCGGCATCATTCACATGACCCGCTCGATGGCGCTGGAACTGGGGCCGCAGGGCATCCTCACCAACGCCATTGCGCCAGGCTCGATCATGACCGAGGGGACGCGCTCGCTGTTCTATGGCGCCGACGGCAAGTTCGCCGGCCGCACCGCCGAGTTCATGCGGCATTTGCCGCTCGGACGCCCCGGCACGCCTGAGGAGATTGCCGAAGCCGTGCTGTTCCTCAGCTCGCCCGGCGCCGGCTACATCAACGGCCAGGTGCTGGCCGTCGATGGCGGCTGGACCGCCGGCTACATGATGTGAGGCCGAACATGCAGATCGAACTCCAGAACACGTTCGTCGAGCTGCGCGGCGAGCAGAACCCGGTGACGGCGGCGATACTCGACGCCCTGCGGCGCAACGGCGCGACGGTTGGCGCGGTCGCGCCGGTGCCGGATATCCTGATCGTGTCGCTGCCGTTGCTGCCGGTCGCCGGCAACGAGCCGGCGCCGCACCTGCAGGCGGCCAGGGAGGCCGGCGAGGCGATGTTCGCGCGCGGCAGCGGGCGCATCCTGTTTCTCGTCTCGGCGGCTGCGGGGATGCCGATGCGGCGGCATGCCGAGTTCTCGGTGGCGATGGCCGGCGTGCTGGCGACGGTGCGCACCATGGCGATGCAGTTGGGGCCAGCGGTGCTGGTGAATGCCCTGGGCGTGGGCGCCATCGGCGAGGCACTGGTGGCAGGGGATGCCGCCATGCTCGGGCATGCATCGGTGAAGCGGCCGGGCACGGTGGCGGAGGTCGCCGACACGGCGCTGTTCTTCTGCGATCCGCTCAACAGCTACACCACCGGTCAGCTGCTGTCGGTCGACGGGGGATGGAGTGCCGGCTATGGCCGCAATTTCTGAGCATCTCGAGCTCCGCGCCGGGCCGTTGGCGGTCGACCTCGCGCCCCATATCGGCGGCAGCATTGCCGGCTTCCGGATCGACGGCATCGACGTGATGCGGCCACTCTCGGACGCCAACCGGCAGGCCGGCAATGTGCTCGGCGTCGCGTCCTTCCCGATGATCCCGTTCGCCAACCGGATCGGCGGCAACGCCTTCACCTTCGAGGGGCAGCGCTACGGTTTCGCCGCGAACAATCCGCCGGAGATCTACCATGTGCACGGCACCGCCTGGCACCGGCCATGGACCGCCGAGCAACTGGCCCCGGGCCAGGCCGTACTGACGCTGGAGGTGGCGGATCCCTCGTCCTACTCGTATCGCGCCGAGCAGCGGTTCACGCTCACCGAGACTGCACTGGAGCTGGCAACGCGGGTCACCAACACGAGCGAACGGCGGATGCCGTTCGGCTTCGGGCATCACCCCTGGTTCGACCGGGATGCCGACACGACGGTTGAGTTCGGCGCGACGAGCTTTCACCTCAACGAGCCGGAAGGGATGATCGGGCAACGGGTGTCGCTGCCGCCGGAGGTGTCCTTCAACACCGCCGCGCCACTGCCGATCCACTGGCGCTGCAGCGACTATGGCGGCTGGGACGGCAAAGCTAAGCTGCGCTTTCCAGGCCGCGGGGCGGGGATCACCATGAGAGGCGATGCGCCCTACAGGCACGTGATGTTCTACGCCGATCCGGCGCTGAACGTGTTCTGTGTCGAGCCGCAGACCAATGCCTCGGGGGCATTCAACCGGCCGGACGGGTTCGGTGATCCGGAAGACGGGGTGATCGTGCTGGAGCCGGGCGAGAGTGCCGAGGGAACGCTGCGGTTCGAGCCGTTCCGGATTTGACGGCAAAAAAGGGCCCCCTCACCCGGATTGCTGCGCAATCCGACCTCTCCCCCAAAGGGAGAGGTGCGATAGAGGCTCGATCATGCCACAGCTCACCTCTCCCTTGGGGGAGAGGTCGGCGCGCAGCGCCGGGTGAGGGGGCCTTTTACCTCATGAAGCCGCGCGCACCGTCTCGGCCTGGGCCGCCGCCACTGCACGCAGCACGCGATCTTCGCCGCCCTCGCCGCGCTTGAACGCATCGACGATGCGGCCGTCGGCGATGGTCAGGCAACGGTCGCAGAGGCCGAGCACTTCTTCGAGCTCGGACGAGACGACGACCAGCGCCACGCCCTTGTCGGCGAGCTCGACGACGAGACGGTAGATCTCCTGCCGCGTCGCCGCATCGACGCCCTTGGTCGGCTCGTCGAGCAGCAGCACCTTTGGCGCGCGCATCAGCACCCGGGCGAACAGCAGCTTCTGCTGGTTGCCGCCCGACAGATGCGCCACCGAAGCCTGCGGTGACGACGCCTTGACGTTGAGCTGGCGCATCGCTTCGAGGATGGCGCTGCGCTCACGATCGCCGCGCACCATGCCGCGGGCCGAGAGCGGATCGAGATTGCCGATGGTGATGTTGGCGCCGACCGGCAGGTTGAACAGCAGGCCGTCGCGCTTGCGATCCTCGGTGAGGAGCGCAATGCCGGCGTCGCGCGCGTCACGCGGCGAACGGATGGCCACCGGCTGGCCGTCCACTTTCACTGTTCCCTCGGCGGCAACGCGGCCGAAAATGCCGTGCAGGATTTCACTGCGGCCCGAGCCGAGCAGCCCGGCGAGGCCGACGATCTCACCCGAGGCCACCGAGAAGCTGACGTCGCGCGCGCCGTAGATGGCGCCCGGCTTGCCGGCGACATTGAGGTGCTCGACCTCGAGCATCGGGCGGGCGCCGACCGGCGCCTCGTGCGTGGGGAACAGCTTCTGCAGCCGCTGGCCCGACATGGCGAAGATGAAGCGCTCTTCCTCGAATTCTTCGCGGCCAAGCTCGGCGGCGACGCGCCCGTCGCGCAGCACGGTGGCGCGGTCGCAGACCTCGAGTACCTCGGGCAGCCGGTGGGTGATGTAAATCATGGTGACGCCCTGCCGCTTCAGGCGGCGCAGCACCTCGAGCAGCGCTTCGACCTCGGTGCCCGAGAGCGAGGCGGTCGGCTCGTCGAGCATCAGCACCCGCGGCCTCAGGGCCAGGGCGCGGGCGATCATCACCAGGTGGCGCTGGGCCGAGGTGAGCGAGGCGACGATGGCCTTGGGATCGATCGTCAGGCCGAGATCGTCGAGGATGGCGCGGGTACGATCCTCGAGCTTGTGCCGGTAGATCAGCACGCCCTCGCCCAGCCCGGTATGGCCGGCAAAGACGTTCTCGGCGACCGAGAGCTGCTCCAGCACCTCGATTTCCTGCGGCACATAGCCGACGCCGGCAGCGCGCGCCGCGGCGGGCGAGGCAAAGCTTACGCCGGCGCCGGCAAGGGTGATCTCGCCGCTGTAGGAGCCGGCCGGGTGGACGCCGTTGAGGATCTTCACCAGCGTCGACTTGCCGGCGCCGTTCTGGCCGAGCAGCGCGTGGATCTCGCCCGGCAGCACATTGAAATCAACGCCACGCAGGGCCTGCACGCCGGCGAAGGCCTTGACGATGCCGCGGGCGGAAAAGATCGGGTCCATGGGCTGCCTTGGTTGATCTGCTCGGGGGAGACCGCGCCGGCCCCGGGTCAGGGGGACCGGCGCGGCGGGAGAGCCGGCTTACTGGCCGGCGCTTTCGAGCATGGCGTAATAGGGGTCGAGATCGGCCGCGGTGATCACCTTCGAAGGCAGCACGTTCATGTACTGGACCGTCTCGCCCTTGGCCAAAGCGCCGAGCAGTTCAGCGACCTTGGCGCTTTCCTCGTAGAGCGGCTGCGCGACGATGCCGTAAGCGGCGCCGGACTTCACCAGATCGAGATTCTGGCGGATATAGTCCATGCCGATGATCACCACGTCGCGTCCCGCCTTGCGGGCGGCGCCCGACCAGGTCTGGATCGAGTTGCCGGTGGTGCCGAAGGCAGCGTTGACATCCGGGTTGCCCTGGAGAATGGCGATGGCCTTGCCCTCGGCAGCGGAGGGCTCAAAACCTTCCATCTGGGTCTCGAGCACTTTGATGTCGGGGTACTTTTCCGCAATGGTCTTGCGGAAGGCGTCCGACATGGCGTTCTCGGTGTCGTTCGAAGCGCCCTGGGTCAGGGCGACGGTGCCCTTGCCGCCGAGCTTGTCGCCGATGGCGATGGCCGCATTGGTGCCGGCCGCCGCGATGTCCTGAGCGGCAGCGGCCTTCAGGCCCTCGACCGAGCCCTCGGGCGGCAGCACGTGCCAGGTGACGACCGGCAGGCCCTCCTTGGCGAGCTTGGTTATGTAGGAGTAGATCGCCGGATCCGGACCATAGACGCCGACCGCGTTGAACTTGGTGCGCGACAGCGCCGCTTCGGCGAGCGGCAGGGTGGCCGGTATGTCCCAGTTGGTGGCAGAGGGGTCGCCCACCACCTCGCAGGTGTAGCCGAGCTCCTTGCACTTATCGAGGAAGCCCGCCTGCATCAGCCGGTGCACCGGGTGATCCTTCATCGCCTGCACCCAGAGCAGGTTAACCTCCTGGGCGTAGCTGGCGCCGGCGGTGCCGAGGCTCGCGAGCAGCGCCGTGGCGCCGAGCAGGCCTTTCACCAATGTCCGCTTCGAGATGTTCATGGTTCCTCTCCTCCATTTGCCCGCGGGTTTTCGCGTGGCGTTGAACGGTTGTGCAGCGCCCCCTCAGGCGCCGGATATCTTGCCGGCCTGCGTGCCGGCCTTCTTGGCCGCGGCAGTCTTGGCGCCGGCGCCGACGGTGAAATAGCGGCGGCGCAGGATGTCGAGACCAACCGCGAGCACCATGATCACGCCCACCGCGATCTGCTGCCAGTTGGAGTTGACGCCGATGACCACGAGGCCCGACTGCACCACCTTGAGCATCAGGATGCCGACCACGCCGCCGGCGATGGTGCCGGCGCCGCCGAAGAGACTGACGCCGCCCACCACGACGCCGGCGATGACGATGAGCTCCCAGCCCGAGCCGATCGAGGTGGTGCCGGACTGCAGGTCCGCCATCACGAACATGCCGGCCACCGCCGACAGCGCGCCGACAGTGATGAAGGCGCCGATCTTGTAGATGGTGGTGTTGATGCCGACGAGGCGCGCCACTTCGGGATTGCCGCCGGTGGCGTAGAGGTTGCGGCCGAGCACGGTGCGGCGCAGCACGAAATCGGCGACGATGGCGGCGACGATGAAAAAGGCAAAGCTCCAGCCCAGCCCGAAGGCGAAGGTGCTCATGCCGAAATCGGACACTTCCTTGGGCAACGGGTAGACCGGGTAGCCGCCGGTGACGAGCTGGATCAGCCCCTGCCCGATGAACAGCATGCCCAAGGTCTGGATGAAGGCCGGTATCCTGAACTTGACGACGATGATGCCGTTGACGAGCCCGATAAAGGCCCCGACGCCCATGCCGCCAAGGATGGCGAGCGGCACCGGCCAGGCCAGCGCGGTCATCAATTGCGCGGCGATCACCGCGGAAACGCCGGCCACCGAGCCGACCGACAGGTCGAACTCACCGGCGACCAAGAGGATGGTCTGGCCGATCGCGATGATGCCGACGAAGGACACGACGTTGAGGATGGCGCGGATATTGCGTTCTGACAGGAACGCCGGCTGCATGAAGTAGAAGAAGGCTACCAGAAGCAGCAGCGCCGCGATCACCCCCACCTCGCCGATGGCGATGAAGCTGATCAGCCGGTTGCGCAGCGAAGGCGCGGTCGGGTTCTCGGTCGTGGCTGGCGCCGCGCTGTTCATGCTTTTCCTCCCTGAGCAGCGGCGCTGTTGCGGAGGTGATCCGGTCAGCGCTTCGCCGTACCCCATCAAGCTATTATACTATTATAAGTGTCAAGACCTCTCGTGCAGTGGTCTGACCAGTTTTCGGCAGACCCATATCTTGCGCCGATGGTACCGGAACCATCTAGCAACGTCAAAGAAAATGGTACCGGAACCAACGCTGGCGCGAACCGATTGTGACGATTATGATTTCGTCGTTTTGTGGGGGCAGCGCATGGCCAGGTCGGAAGACGGCGGCGAGAAGAAGCCGCTGGAGCGGTTGGGAGTGCGCGAGATCGCCAAGCGGGTCGGCGTCGCGCCGATGACGGTGTCGCGCGTGCTGTCAAACCCCGACATGGTGGCGCCGGCGACCCGCGCCAAGGTGCTCGAAGCCATCGAAGCCGCCGGGTTCGTGCCCAATCGGCTGGCCTCGAGCATGAAGGGCAATGGCCGGATGATCGGCACGGTGGTGCCGCCGCTGATCAACTCGGGCATCGCCGAACAGGTGCAGGGCATGTCGGACGAGTGCCAGCAGGGTGGCTACTCGATGCTGCTGGTGCAGGGCGAGTTCACCACCGAGGCCGAGGAAGCCTCGATCCGCACCCTGCTCGGCTGGCGGCCGGCGGGGATGATCCTGCAGAGCTTCGTGCAGAGCGAGGTGGCGCGGCAGCTGCTGGTGTCGAGCGGCGCGCCGGTGGTGGAAATCTCCGAGATCAAGGGCCGGCAGCCAATCGACATGGTGGTGGGGGTGTCGAACTTCGAGACCGCCTACGCGATGACCATGCATCTTGTCGCCAAGGGCTATAAGCGCATCGGGTTCGTCTCGACGCCGATCCACGGCAATGACCGGCTGCAGCAGCGACGGACCGGCTACCATGCGGCGCTCAGCGAACTGGGTATCGAAAACCACGCCTCGATGGAAGTAGAGGTGCCGATCACCGCGGCCGGCGGCGCCGAGGCGCTGGCGACGCTGACCGAGCGACACGCCGACATCGACGCAATCTTCTTTTCATCCGACACGCTAGCGATCGGCGCGGTGCAGGAATGCCACCGCCGCGGCTGGGCCATCCCCGACCGGATCGGCATTGCCGGCTATGGCGATATGGACCTCGCCGCACAGCTCTACCCGCCGCTGACCACGGTGAAGGTCAACCGCTACGAGATGGGCCGGCGTGCCGTGCGGCAACTGCTCGATCGTCTCGGCGGCAAGCAGAAGCTGGCAACGATCACCAGTCTGGGGTTCGAGATCGTCGATCGGGAGAGTGCTTAGGGTCCCAAAAGGCCCCCTCACCCGCCGCTACGCGGCGACCTCTCCCCCAGGGAGAGGTGGTGCAGAGGCACGATCTCGCCCCCGGTCACCTCTCCCTTGGGGGAGAGGTCGGCCGAAGGCCGGGTGAGGGGGCCTTTCCCTACCGCTTCACCTTCGCCTTGTTCTGCGCGTCGGTCCCCAGCCGCTGTTCCCAACCCTCGGTATGCACATTGAGATAGGCGTGGGGATCGTAGGGGTGCTGCTTGATGGCATCGATGTTGAGATCGATGCCGAGGCCCGGTGCATCCGGCAGCGACAGGTGGCCGTTCCTGGGGTCGATGCTCGGCCGCCAGGTGACGAGGTCGAAGGTCCAGGCGTCGTTGAAGGCGTCGAAATGCTCCTGGATCAGGAAGTTCGGCACCGCCGCTGCCAGCTGCAGGCAGACCGCCGTCGCCACCGGCCCGCCGCTCTGGTGCGGCGCGATGTGGCTGCCATGTGCCAGCGCCAGGTTCGCCACCTGCATGGACGGGCCTATGCCACCGAGCGACATCGGCTCGGGCTGGAAGATGTTGACGCCGCCGCCGGCGGCGAGCGCGTAGAACTGGCCGACCGTGTCGAACATTTCGCCGGTCGCGACCGGGATGGGCGAACGGTGCGCCACCTCATGCACCGTCTCCTGCCGGTCACGCGAGGTCGGCTCCTCCCACCAGTAGATATCGAGGTCGGCGAAGCGCTCGGCCGCTTTCAGCGCAGCGATTTCGGTGAAGCGGGCATGCACGTCGATGAGGATGCGGGTGTCACCCGGCAGCTCGTCGCGCAGCTTGCGGCAGATATCGTAGCTCAGCTCGAGCTCGTCGCGCGAGATGAAGCCTTGCGCAGTGCCGAACGGGTCGAGCTTGAACGCCTTGAATCCCTTGGCGAGAACGGCCTTGGCCGCCTCGAGGAAATGCTCCGGGGTGCGCTCGGTGCGATACCAGCCATTGGCGTAACCGAGCACGCTGTCGCGCACCTGGCCGCCGAGCAACTGGTGGATCGGCACGCCGAGGCTCTTGCCGAGAATGTCCCAACAGGCGACCTCGACCGCTGCCATCACGGTGCGATGGATGTGGCCGCCATCCAGCGACACGCTGTCGAGCATGCGCTTCCACAAGGCGCTGATGCGACGCGGGTCCTGGCCGATGGCGAGGTGCTTCAGCTCATGCACCCCGGCCTCGGTGGTGGCGATGAAGCCGTTCAGCGTCCCCTCGCCGATGCCGTAGATGCCGGCATCGGTGTGCACCTTGACGAACAGCCAGTTCTTCCAGCCGGCACCGACGGTGAAGGTTTCGATCTCGGTGATTTTCATGTGCTTCCTCCCCTCGGCGCGTGGCGCTCTACCCAAACTCGATCGCCGCTATTGCAGCCCGACAATCCTCTCAACCACCGCCTCGACCGTCAGCCCATACTTTTGCTGCAGGGTCGGGACGGCGCCGCATTCGATGTAGCGGTCGGGCAGCCCGATGCGAGTGACCTTCCTCACTATCCCGGCATCGAACAAGGTCTCGACGACCAGGCTGGCAAGACCGCCGACGACCACATGATTCTCGGCGGTGACCAGCTGTCCCACCGATGCGGCGAACGCGGCGACCGTCTCGGCGTCGAACGGCTTGATGGTCGGGACATGCAGCACGGCGACCGAGATGCCGCGCTTTTCCAGCAGCGCCGCGGCGTCGACGGCGCGCTCGCTCATCAGGCCGGTCGAGATGATGCCGACATCCTTGCCGTCACGCAGCTGCCGCGCCTTGCCGATCTCGAACCGGTAGCCGGGCTCGAGCACCACCGGCACGGCGCCGCGCAGCAGGCGCATATAGACGGGGCCGCGATGATCGGACATTGCCACCGTGGCCGCGTCGATTTCGGTGGCATCCATCGGGTCGATGATGGTGAGCCCGGGGATCATCCGCATCAGCGCCAGATCCTCGATGGCCTGGTGGGTGCCGCCATAGCCGGTCGTGAGCCCGGGCAGGCCGGCAACGAGCTTCACGTCGAGATTGGAGTGGGCCAGCGCAATGGCGACGAAATCGAAGGCGCGGCGGCTGGCGAACACCCCATAAGTGGTGGCGAAGGGTTGCTTGCCGGTGCGGGCGAGGCCGGCAGCCACGGCGACGAGGTTCTGTTCGGCCATGCCGACATTGAAGAAGCGCTCCGGATACGCATCGCGGAACGGATGGATGTCGGTGTATTTGCCGAGATCGGCGGTGAGCCCGACAATGTTTTCCCGCTCTTGTCCGAGGCGGGCCAGCGCCTTGCCGAACGGGGCATCGACCGATTGGCGGCCGCCGCCGGCGGCTTCGTTCTCACCCATGGCCAGGGTGCGGCCGGCTTCCATGGCGCGGCTCATCGCTTCGCTCCCACGCTGTGCTCGAACTCGTCGATGATCGCATCCCACTGGCCGACATCGACGCGGAAGAAATGCGATTTCTCGCTCTGCTCGATGCGGCGGACACCCTTGCCGGGGAGGGTACGAAGCACGATGGCCTTGGGTTTGCCGTTGCGTTGACGCGCCTTGGCGAGCGTTTCGATCACGGCATCCATGTCGTTGCCGTCGATCTCGAAGGTTTCCCAGCCAAAACTCCGCCATTTGTCAGCCACCGGCTCCATGTCGAGCACCACCGGGCCATCGGCCTGGATGCCGTTGCAGTCGACCAGCGCCACCAGCCCATCGAGCCGGAAATGGCTGGCGGACATGGCGGCCTCCCAGGTCGAGCCCTCCTGCAGCTCGCCATCGGAGAGTTCGACGAAGACGCGGGCCTCCGAACGATCGAGCCGCAGCCCGAGCGCCTGCCCCACCCCCTGGCCCAGGCCATGGCCGAGCGAGCCGCCGATCACTTCGACGCCGGGCGTGGTGTCAAGGGTCGACATCTCGAGCCGGCTGTTGTCGGCGCCATAGGTGACGAGCTCCGCCACCGGGATGATGCCGGCCTCGGCGAGGGCGGCCCAGAGAGCGATCGAGTAGTGTCCGGTCGACAACAGGAAGCGATCGCGGTCGGCCCAGCCGAGGTTGTCGGGGTCGTAGCGCAGCTCGTGGAAATAGAGCGCGGTGAGCGCGTCGGCGATGCCGAGGCCCTGGCCGATATAGCCGGCGCCCTGGCCGCGGGCCATGGTCAGCATATGGCGGCGGAGCATGGTGGCGCGCGCCCTGAGCGCGGCGAGATCGGCCTCAGCCGGAGGCGAGTTGCGGGTCATCGGATCAATCCTTGTCGAGGCCACCGGACATGTTGAGCCGCTCGGCGGTCATGTAAGGCGGTGAATCGAGGCAGAGCCACACCACCGACTCCGCCACCTCGGCAATCTCGGCGCGGCGGCCCAGCGGTACGCGGCGGGTGCGCTCATCGAGGAAGGCTTGCAGGTCGTTGCTGCGGCCGTTGACGCGAGCCAGTTCGACCTCGGTCGAGCGCTGCATTTCGGTATCCATCATGCCGGGCGCCAGCGAGTTCACCAGCACGCCATAGGGGGCCAACGCTACGGCGAGGGCACGGGTGATCGAATCCACCCCCGCCTTGCTGGCGGTGTAGGCCGTGTAATCGGGGAGCGCCATGCGCGAGCCCGGCGAGGTGATGTTGACGATGCGGCCGGCACGCTGCTCACGCATCACCCGGCCGGCAGCTTTCGAGGCCATGGCAAGCGCCGTGACATTGAGCGCCAGGGTGCGGGTCCAGGATTTGTAGCTCGACTCGAGAAACGGCTCGATGACGCCGTAGCCGGCATTGTTGACCAGGATGTCGATGCCGCCCCAGCGCGCCACCACCTTGTCGACGGCCGCCTCGGGGGCGCCCTCGAGGGTGAAATCACCGACGATCTCGAGCACCTGCCCGCCGGCATGCTCGACCAGGCGGGCCGTTTCCGCCGTGCCGGCAGCGTTGATGTCGGCAATGGCGACGGCGCAACCGCGGCCCGCCAGCTGGATGGCAACCTCGCGCCCCAGGCCACCGGCCGCGCCGGTGACCAGCGCGCGCTTCAGGATCGCCGTGTTGGTACTCAAATCCGCATCCCCCCTGGACGTCTTGACGCGACTGATACCGGTACCATAAGTTGAAGTCAACGGGCTTGGGAGGGTTCGAATGAAAGTCACCGCGGTGGAGACACTGACGATCGCCGAGTTCCCGTTCCTGTTCTGGCTGAGGGTACATACCGACCTAGGGATCGTCGGGACTGGCGAAACATTCTGGGCGCCGGGACCGGTAGCGAGCTACATCCACGACAACGTCGCGCCCTACCTGATCGGGAGGGATCCCAGGGATATCGAGTTGCACGACCGGACGCTCGGGAGCGTCTATGTCGGGGCGCGCGACTCGGGCGCGGAGGTGCGCGGCAACTCGGCGGTGAACATCGCGCTGTGGGATATTTACGGCCAGGCGCTGGGCGAGCCGCTGTGGCGGCTATTGGGCGGGCGGACGCACCAGTCGGTGCCGATCTACAATACCTGCGCCGGCTACAAGCATGTGCGCGCGAGCAAGAGGAACGCGCTGTTCGAGCGCACCGAGGACTGGTCGCTGAGGGCCGGCGACTCCAACGACGGACCGTATGAGGACCTGCTGGCCTGGCGGTTCGACGCCGGGAAGCTGGCGAAGAGCCTCCTCTCCGAGGGCATCGGCGCGATGAAGATCTGGCCGTTCGACATCGCCGCCGAAGCCTCGAACGGCACCCGCATCCCGCTCGCCGACCTCGACAAGGCATTGGAGCCGTTCAAGCAGATCCGCGACGCGGTCGGACGCGACATGGAGATCATGGTCGAGCTGCATGGGCTCTGGACCCTGCCACCGGCGCTGCGCATCGCCGAGGCGCTGAAACCCTACGACGTGGCGTGGCTGGAAGAGCCGATCCGCTACAACGAGCTCGACGCGATGGCCGAGCTGGCGCGGCACACTTCGATCCCGATTGCGGCGAGCGAGCGGCTGGCCTCGCGGCAGATGTTCAAGCAGCTGATCGACAAGCGCGCCGCATCGGTGATCATGATCGACCTCGCCTGGTGCGGCGGGCTGTCGGAGGCCCGCAAGATCGCCAACATGGCGGAAGCCAGCGAGCTGCCGGTGACCCTGCACGATTGCACCGGGCCGATCGTCTATGCGGCAAGCTGCGCGCTGTCGGCGACGCTGCCCAACGCCATCTACCAGGAAGCGGTGCGGGCCTATTTCACCGGCTGGTACACCGAGATCGTCGCCGACCTGCCGCCGGTGACGGATGGCCGGGTGACGCCGCTCGATGGCGCCGGACTGGGGATGCGGTTGCGGGACGAGTTGTTCACGCGGGCAGATGCGACGGTGCGACGGACGGGGGGTTAGGCACCCCTTCACCTCTCCCTTGGGGGAGAGGTCGGATCGCCGAAGGCGAGCCGGGTGAGGGGGCCTCGCCGCATGCGCTGGTGCGGGTGGAAGGCCCCCTCACCCGACGCTTCGCGTCGACCTCTCCCCCAAAAGGGAGAGGTGAAGTGGTGCCTCAGCCCCGCAACTCCCCGACCGCTGCCTTCAGCCCCTTGAGCACCAGCGCCGTATCCACCCCCGCCCCGATCAGCGTCACGCCGCGAGCCATCCAGCGGCGGGCAGCCTCGCCGGTGCCGGCGAAGATGCCGGTGGTAACGCCTGCGGCTTTGCAGGCATCGATCACCTGCTCGATTGTCCCGACGACCTTGGGGTGCCCCATCTCGCCGGGGACGCCGAGGGCGTGCGACAGGTCCAGCGGCCCGAGGAAGATGCCGTCGAGTGTCGGGAGCTGCAGGATCTCGGGCAAAGCGGCGACGCCACCGGCGCCCTCCACCATCAGCAGCACGGCAACGTCCCGGTTGGCCTCGGCGAACCATTCGGCGCGGCCGGAATAGTCGGCGCCGCGGACGAAGGAGTTGGCGCCGCGATTGCCGTCGGGGGCGAAGCGGGCCGCGCGCACGGCACGCTCGGCCTCGGCGACGGAGCCGACCTGCGGCACGATCACCCCGGCGGCGCCGGCATCGAGCGCCGCACCGATCTCGGTGGGTTCGCTGCTGCGCACCCGCACCAGCGGATAGATGCCGCGTGCCATGGCGGCGAGGATCAGCGGGCCGAGCGCCTCGCTGCCATGGGCGCCGTGCTCGAGATCGAGGATGATGCCGTCGTAACCGGCGAGCGCGACCAGCTCGACCAGCTCCACCGACGGGATGATCGAGAATGGCGCCAGCAGCGGCATGGCGGTCTTGAGGCGCGCACGAAGCGGCGGCAACGGCATGGGCAGGACCTCCCTGTTTCCGCCTCTTCCTAGCCCGCGCCGCCCGACGACGCGACAGGAACTTTCCGCCTAGACATTATGCTATTATAATCTATGCTCGATGATGAGGATGCGAACAGTACCCGGAATCGGGACGACGCGGGGAGGCTCAGCGGTGGCAATTTCGGCGATGCGCAAAGGCGCACAGCAGACTGGCGCGGGCAATCTGCCCGACAGGCAGGTGCTGATGGGCCTGTTCGAGCAGATGGTGCTGCTGCGCAAGTTCGAGAGCGTCGCGCAGGTGGCGTGCCGCAAGGGCGAAACCCCTGGATTTCTGCATCTCTATATCGGCCAGGAAGCGACCGGCGTCGGCGTCTGTGCGCATCTGCGCCGTTCCGACTGGGTCACCTCGACACATCGCGGGCACGGGCACGCGCTGGCCAAGGGCGCCGACCCCAGGCGGGTGATGGCGGAGCTGTTCGGCAAGGCCGACGGCATCTGCGGCGGCCGCGGCGGCACCATGCACCTCTATGACCGCTCGGTCGGGCTGTTCGGCACCAACGGCATCGTCGGGGCCGGCATCGGCCACGCCGTCGGCATCGGCATGAGCGCCCGGGCGCAGGGCCGCGACGATATCGGGGTGGCGTTTTTCGGCGACGGCGCGGCCAACCATGGCGCTTTCCACGAAGGGCTGAACTTCGCAGCGGTGAACCACGCTCCGGCGATCTTCGTGTGCGAGAACAACCTCTACGCCACGGCGACGCCGCTCAAGTCCATCACCCTCAACCCCGAGATCGCCACCAAGGCCGACAGCTACGGCATGCCGGGCGTCGCGGTGGACGGCAATGACGTGTTCGCGGTGTGGCTGGCGATGAAGGAAGCCACCGAGCGGGCCCGCTCCGGCAAGGGCCCGACGCTGATCGAAGCCAAGACCTATCGCACCGTCGGGCACCATGAAGGCGACCCGGTGATCGGCACCTACCGCACCCAGGAAGAGGTCGACGCCTGGATCAAGCGCGATCCGATCGACATGTTCCGCAAACGCCTGGTCGAGGATTACGGTATCGCCGATGCCGACGATCTGGCCGATATCGAAAGCCATATCGACAAGGTGGTGCAGGAGGCACTGGAGTTCGCGCGCAACTCGCCCGAGCCCGACCCGGCGACGGTGCGGCGGCATGTCTATGCCAACCCGATCAATCCGCCGGAAGCGCTCAAGGCGCGGCCGGCCGGCGAGACTCGGGTGCAGGGCTGGCTCGAGGCGGTGCGCGACGGCATTGCCGAGGAAATGCGGGCCAACTCGGCCATCCTGTATTTCGGCGAAGGCACCGGCGAGCGCGGCGGCAGCTTTGCCCATACCAAGAACCTCTGGCACGAGTTCGGGGCGGAGCGGCTGGTCGACACACCGATCTCCGAGCAGGGCTTTACTGCTGCGGCGGTCGGCGCTTCGGCGACCGGCACGCGCACGGTGTCGGACCTGATGTTCGCCGACTTCGCCTTCGAGACCACCGGGCAGATTTTCCTCCAGGCGGCCAAGCTCCGCTACATGAGCAACGGCGAAATGAGCGCCCCGATGGTGGTGCGCGCCGGCGCCGGCGCGCTGCGCAGTTCCGGCCCGCACCATTCGGGCATGTACCATCCGCTGTTCGCGCATATGCCGGGGCTGATCGTCTGCGTGCCGTCCAACCCCGCCGACGCCAAGGGGCTGATGAAGACCGCGCTGCGGGGTGGCGACCCGGTGGTGATGCTGGAGCCCAAGGCGCTGTTTGCCTCGAAGGGCCCGGTGCCGGTGGGCGAGGATCACTATGTACCGTTCGGCTCGGCGCGCATCGCTCGATCAGGCAAGGACATCACCATCGTCGCGGCCGGGCAGATGGTGGCGCGGGCGCTGGAAGCGGCGGATCTGCTCGCGGCGCAGGGCACCGATGTCGAAGTGGTCGACCTCCGCACCATCATGCCGCTCGACGTGAACACCATCGTCGAGAGCGTGAAGAAGACCCACCGCCTGCTGGTGGTGGACGAGGCCTGGGCGATGTGCGGCATGGGCGGCGAGATCGCCCAGACCATCAACGAGCTGGCCTATGACGAACTCGACGGCCCGGTCGGTCGGTTGCACACCGCGCCGGTCTCACATCCGTTCGCGCCGGTGCTGGAGCGCGCCATGCTGGTCGACGCGGCGCGGATCATGGACGGCGTGCGCAACATCATCGCCGGCAAGGCGCCGGTGCCTGACCATTGGCACACCACCGGCATCGTCGCCGAGGCGGCAGCCGCCGCGCCAGCCCCGACCCCGGTTGCAGCGCCCGCGCCCGCCGCGGCTCCTGTGACCAGGTCCGACGACGAGCCGATCAACATGCCGTTCGGCGACCTCACGGTGTCGGAGGGCACGCTGGTCAAATGGCTGAAGGCGGTCGGGGATGCGGTGAAGGAAGGCGACGTGGTCGCCGAGATCGAAACCGACAAGGCGGTGGTGGAGATCGAGGCGCCGGCGTCGGGTACACTGAGCGTCATCGACCAGCCGGTCGGTGCGGTGGTGCCGATGGGCGGCCGCATCGGCGGCATTCGGAAATAATCAGCGACTGCCGAGGGCAGCGGAGGAAACGATGAAGATTCTGTGCGTCAACTGGCAGGCTGCCGATGATGCCGAGCTGGAACGCCAGCACTACCCGGATGTCGAGTTCATCCTTGCCCGCTCGACGGCGGATGTCGCGGCGGTGCTCGACCCCGAGGTGGCCAAGACCGTCGATGCGGTGATCAACCACTCGCCGACGCTGAACGTGCCGCTGCCGCCGACGGCGTTTCCCAATGCCAAGATCGCGGTGCGCTCGGGTGTCGGCTTCGACAATATCGATACCGCCGGCTGGGGCGCCCGCAACATTCCGGCCTGCAACGTGCCGGATTACGGCACCACCGAAGTGGCGGACCACGCGATCGCGCTGATGCTGGCGCTGACCCGCGGCACCTACAGCTACCCGGCCGAAATCGCCGTCGACGGGCTCGAGGGCTGGCATTTCTCCAAGGCACCGCTGATCCGGCGGCACAAGAACGCCACGTTCGGTGTCATCGGACTCGGCCGTATCGGGCTCGCCGCGGCGCGCCGGGCCGCCGCCTTCGACATGAAGGTGGTGTTCTACGATCCGCACCTGCTCTCGGGCGTAGACCTCTCGACCGGTTACGAGCGGGTGCACTCGCTCAACGAACTGCTGGCGCGGGCCGACGTGGTGTCGGTGCATGCGCCGCTCAGCAGCGAGACACGCGGGCTGCTCGGAGCCGAGGCGTTCGCCGCGGCCAAGCCCGGGCTGATCGTCATCAACACGGCGCGCGGGCCCATCATCGATGTGTCGGCGCTGGAAGCGGCGATGCGCAAGGGCACGGTGGTGGGCGCCGGGCTCGACGTGCTGCCGAACGAGCCCGGCGATCTCGACCATCCGCTGATCAAGGCGTGGCGCGCCAACGAGCCGTGGATCAAGGATCGGCTGATCGTCACCCCGCATGCGGCGTTCTACAGCCCGGCCTCGATGATCGACCTCAGGCTCAAGTCGATCGAGGTGATCCATGCCTATCTGACGGAAGGCCGGCTCACCAACTGCGTCAACCGCGAATACCTGAAGCGCTGATGGCTGCCACCGCGCTCCAGCCCCGCCGCGCCGCCTCGCCCTATGCCCGCCGGCTGGCGCGCGAGCGCGGCCTGACGCTGGAGGTGCTTACCGGCAGCGGGCCGAACGGCCGCATCGTCGCGGCGGATGTTGCGGCTTATGCCGCCCGCCCCCCTGCCCCGGGGGGCAATGCCGGACCGCAGGCTTCGTCGCTCGGCACGACGATCCAGCTGGCGACGCTGTTGCAGCTGCTGGCCGGCTTCGCCGATGCCGACACGCCGTTCACTCTGGAAGACGTGGTGCTGCGCGCGGCCGGATGTGCACTGGACGACGTGCCGGAGAGCCATAGTCTCGCGGGCGCCCCGGTGGCGCTGGAGCAGCAGGCGGCGCAACTGGTGTTCGCCGACATCCGCAAGGGCTCGCTCGCACCACTGCGGGCGCGGCGGCTCCAGGCGATCGAAGCAGGCGGCGACGAATCGAGCGAGCCGGCGGCGCTGTCGCTGAAGCTGCTGGCGGCCTCCGACATCCGACCGGTGATGATGCCGCTGAAGCCGGGTCGCAACATGCGGGTGGTGCTGGCGGCGGGTCCGGCGACGGGGGAATGCCTGTTGTCGTTCGACGCGGCGGCAGTGAGCGAGGACGCGGCGACAGCGTTCCTGACGCGGTTCAAGGCGTATCTCGAGTTGCCGTTGCGGTTGTTGGCTTAGGGGTGATTGCGCCGATCCGTTCGAACCACCACCGGCCGTCATCCCGACGCAAGTCGGGACCCACTGCTCGGAGGGTGGGGCATATGCGGTCCGTGCCGGTCTATCACGGCAAGGTCGGCGCGGCTCGTGCGAGTGGAAACGCCGGTGCACTGGGTCCCGGCTTTCGCCGGGATGACGGCGGGTGGGTGCGGACGGAGCGAAGGCAAGACCGCCCCACTTACTCGGGGACGAGCTGAACACGTCCGTTCGCGAGTCATAGTTCGTGCTATTATCATAGCCACACCTGTGAGGCTTGGCTGAGTACATGGACGACCTGAACGCCACGATCGATCTGCTGCCGAAACGCGCGCTGGCGCGGGCGCAGGGGCCGCTGTACCGGCAGCTCGCCGATATTCTGCGCGAGCCGATCACCTCGGGGGCGTTTCCGGTCGGCGGCGAATTGCCCAAGGAGGCGATGATCGCCGAGCGCTTCGGGGTCAGCCTGATCACGGTGCGCCAGGCACTGCGGGATCTCGAGGCCGACGGGCTGATCAAGAAGCGGTCGGCTAAACCCGCCGTCGTCACCTCGGCGGCGCCGCCGGTGACCTTGAGCTGGACCTTCAAGAACTTCGCCGACATGGCGGCCTTCACCAAGGACGCGTCGCTGAAGATCAAGTCGTACAAGAAGGAAGTCTCGCCGCTGCTGCAGCGGCATTTCGGGCTCGGCAAGGATGAGCAGGGCTATTGCCTGCGCTCGATCCTGGGCGTCGGCAAACAGAAGAAGGCGCAGATCACCACCTACTTCCCGCCCGATATCGGCGCGCAGCTGAAGAAGGAGGATTTCAACGACGTGCTGATCTTCCGCGCCGTGCAGCGCCGGCTCAGCATCCGCATGGCGGTGGCGCACTGCACCATTCGCGCCGAGATCGCCGATGCGGTGGTCGCTGCGGACCTGGGGGTGGCCGAGGGCTCGGCGATCCTTGCGGTGGAGATGATGTACCAGTCGTCGGACCAGCGGAACGTCGAGTTCTCGATCGCGCGGCACCCGGCCGACATGTTCTCGATCACCTACGACGCGCCGAACGACCTCGCCTGACCATCCGCCGAAAAGTCGGCATCGGCATGGACAGCATTATAGAATTATAATAGCATCATAGCTGCCGGATGAGTTGTTTCCGCTTGTCCGGCCGGAGCGCGACAGTTGAGGAGCTGCCGCGTCACGAGGGGAAGCCAGAACAAAGTCGTCTCTGTCGCAGGCAGCCATCGCTGCCGGTGAACGGATAGTGACGTTTGGTACCGGTATCAACGTGGTCGGAACTGGCGCACAGGATGGCGAATGACCATCGCGCCGGGTTCCATGAGGAGGAACAAACATGAACAGACCAGGCAACGGCCTGTTGCTCCCGCGCTCGATGAGCATGGGGCGTCGTGACTTCCTGAAGCGGACCGCAGCGGCAGGTTTCGCCGCGGCCCTGGCGACACCAGCGCTCGCCCAGAATGCGAAGATCAAGATCCCGCTGGTATCGTGGATGTGGAACGAGCCCGGACGCGGCGACGCCTGGCGGGCGATGCTGGCAAAATTCCACGCCGAACAGAGCGATGTCTTCATCGAGGAAGCCGGCGCGCCGTTCAACGAATTCACCAACAACATGCTGATCCAGTCCCAGTCCGGGAAGATCAACGGCGCGCTGTTCCACACCACCCCCGACCTGGTGGTGCGCCTGCTGCGCGGCGGGCATCTGGAGCCCTTGCAGGACATCGTCGACAAGCTCGGCATCGGCGACAAGCTGAGCGCCGCCCATGACCACCTGCGGGTCGACGGCAAGGTGCACGGACTGGACATCGTCACCGTGAAGTTCGGCCTGCTCTACAACTCGGCCATGTTCGAGAAGGCCGGCGTCGGGGCGCCCGCCTCGGTCGAGGAATGGGTGGAGACGTCCACCGCGCTGACCAAGTCGCCGGACCAGTTCGGCATCTACTCGCCCCACCTGATGAGCGAACCAGGCGATTTCTGGTTCATCCTGCAGCAATGGGCAGTGATGTTCGACGGCGTCTGGGCCGAGGGACGCAAGCCCATGGTCAACACCGCCCCGGTGATCGAAGGGCTGAAGCTCTTCAAGACCATGTACGACAAGGCGATGCCGAAGGGCACCGACACCGCGACCGCCAACCAGATGTACGCCAATGGCCGGATCGGCCAGCAGCTGATCGTCTCCGCGGCAGTCAATATCTGGTCCAGTTCCGGCCCGGACATTTATCCGTCGCTGCGCAGCGTCGTGCCGCCCGGCCCCAGCGGCAAGGCCATCACCCGCATCCATCCGATCTGCGTGAACGCCCACGCCTCGGACGACGAAAAGGCCGCCGCCAAGAGCTTCGTCGAGTGGCTCTACAAGCCCGAGAACTATCAGGAACTGATGGAGCGGTGCCTCGACGTGGTGCCGCCCTATCCGGAGGCGATCCGCCAGGAGTACCTCGACAAGCAGTTCTGGGCCGACGGGTACCTCAAGGGAAAGGCGATCACGCCGCTCGAGATCATGGGCGACTACATCTTCTTCAACCAGGAGTTCGGCAACGTCGTCATGGACAAGTTCTCCGAGGTGCTGGTCGCCAACCGGCCGGTCGAGGATGCCATGGCCGACGCCCAGCAGGCGCTGGAGAAGGCCTCCGACCGGCTGTTCGACGGCTTCACCCTGTAGCCGGCCGCACTGAGTGCATCGGGGGCGTTCCTTGGGAGCGCCCCCGATGATGTCTCCACGTCCTGGGACGAGGCCCGCGTTCGTCCCTCACGTCGACCTTCGGGGAAGATCGAGCGAATGTTTCAGTCAGCGACTGCAGAGGCGTTGGAAGAACGCATGAGGCAACGCCGCGGGTGGAGCCGCCACAACTCCCTGCCCTATACGCTGGTCTTCCTGATCGTCGCCTATCTCGGCGTCTTCATCCTGTTCCCGATCGCCCAGCAGTTCCTGACCAGTTTTTCGAACAACGTGGTCGGCGTCGACAAGGTCACCTGGGTGGGTCTGCGCAACTACGAACGGCTGTTCGAGGACGACGACTTCTGGTTCGCCGTGCAGGTCACCTTCACCTACATGGCCTTCGTGGTCGTGGGAGCCGTGTCGCTCGGGCTGCTCGCCGCGCTGCTGCTCAACCGCAAGTTCCGCGGCCGCAACCTGGCGCGGAGCGTCATCGCGGTGCCCTGGGCGTTCCCGGAAATCTCGGCCGTGCTGGTTTTCCTCTGGATGTGCAATCCGACATTCGGGGTGATGAACGTCTTCGCCCGGCTCATTCCCGGCATCGAAGACAACCTGAACTGGCTGTCCGACCCCAAGCTGGCGATGCCGCTGGTCATTGCGCTGTCGATCTGGAAGGCCTTCCCGTTCACCTTCCTCGTCATCCTCGCAGCGCTGCAGGCCATACCGCGCGAAACCTATGAAGCAGCCGAGGTCGATGGTGCCAACCGATTGCAGGTGCTTCGCCACATCACCATTCCCGAGATCACTCCGACCCTGCTGTTGATGGCCGTGCTGATGTCGATCTTCTCGTTCAAGCAGTTCACGCTGATCTGGCTGACCACCGGCGGCGGCCCCTATGGCGGCATTACCGAAACGCTGGTGCTGCGCATCTACCAGACGGCGTTCCGCTTCTTCGACCTGGCCTATGGCGCCACTCTGGGGGTTTCGGGCTTCGTCATCGTGCTCGGGCTCACCCTGCTGTTCGTCTATGCCCAACAGCGGCAAGACCGCGCGAGGAGGAGTTGAGCATGACGGCGACCTCGTCTGCGGCCTACAAGCTCCGCCGCTTCGGTGCAGGTGTGGCGTTCTACGCCATCATCCTGGGCTTTTGTGCCGCGGTGCTGTTCCCGGTCTACTGGATGATCGTCAATTCGATCCAGCCGCTGAGCCTGGGGATGCAGTTTCCGCCGCCGCTGTTCCCCAAGGAGATCAGCTTCCTGCCGTTCACCACGCTGTTCGAGAACTTCCCGGTGGCGCGCTGGCTGGTGAACTCGCTGCTGCTCGCGGGGATGACGACGCTGATCGTCCTGGCGCTCGCGGTGCTGGGCTCGTTCGCCATGACGTTCCTGAGGTGGCGCGGCAAGGCGGCCTTCGGCTTGCTGCTGCTGATGACCCAGATGCTTCCCGAGGCGCTGGTGGTCATTCCGGTCTACGCGATGTATCGCAACCTCGGCCTGTCGGACAGCCTGCCGGCCCTGTCGCTGGTCGACGCGGCCTTCATCCTGCCGATCTGCATCTGGATCCTGAAGAACTCCTTCGATTCGATCGCCGAGGAAATCTATGAGGCGGCGCTGATCGACGGCTGCTCGCCGCTCGGGGCGCTCATTCGCACGCTGCTGCCCTTGGCGGCGCCCGGGCTGGTGGCGATCAGCGTGGTGTCGTTCTTTTATGCCTGGAACGAGTACCTGTTCGCGGTGACCCTCGTTACGTCGCCCGATATCCGGCCGGTGGCGGTGGGCCTCGCCTCACTCAAGGTGATGCTCGACACGCCGATCGACCGCGTGCTGGCGGCGGCACTGTTCTTCTCCATCTTCCCGGTCATCTTCTACCTGCTGATCCAGCGCTACATCGTCGCCGGGCTCAGCGCCGGGGCAGTCAAGGGATAGCTCATGGACATCACCTGCGTCGTCGACGCCAAGGCCGAACTCGGCGAAGGCACCATCTGGGACCCCAAGGCGGGCGTGCTGTGGTGGATCGATATCTGGAGCAAGCTGATCCACCGCTACGATCCGAAAACCGGCAAGGACGACACCTGGGAATCGCCGGAATATCTCGGCTGCATCGGGCTGCGCGCCAAGGGCGGGCTCGTCGTCACCATGGTATCGGGGTTCTATTTCTTCGATCCCGCGACCGGTTCGTTCGAGGCGATCGTCGACCCCGAGGCGCACCTGAGCGATACCCGCTTCAATGACGGCAAGCCGGACCGGCAGGGCCGCTTCTGGTCGGGCTCGATGTTCGAGGCGCCGGGCAAGCAGGCGGAATTCATCGGCTCGCTCTACCGGATGGACAAAGACCTGTCGGTCCACCGGATGATCGAGGGCGTCGGCTGCTGCAACGGGCTCGCCTGGAGCCCGGACAGCAAGACCATGTACTTCTCGGACAGCCACACGACGATCGTCCGCGCCTATGATTTCGATGCCGCCACCGGCGACATCGAGAACCAGCGCACCTTCATCGATCTCGACGGCAGCGGCGGCATCGCCGACGGCGCGACGGTCGATGCCGATGGCTGCTACTGGGTGACGATCCCGGTGACAAGCCGGGTCAACCAGTACGACCCGCAGGGGAAACTGATGCAGTCGATCGTGCTGCCGACGGACCTGCCCACCTGCTGCGAGTTCGGCGGCGACAACCTCGACATCCTCTATGTCACCACCGCCGTGCTGAAGCGCCCGGCCGAGCACTTTGTCGGCCAGAGCAATCCGGGCGGATTGTTTGCGATCGATGTGGGGACGAAGGGGTTGGTGTTGCCGGCGTTTGGGGGGTGAGGGTTCATACCTTCACCGTTCCCCACGCACGGTTTCTATCGCACCACCCACCGGCGTCATCCCCGCGAAGGCGGGGACCCAGTGCGATCCCTTAGCGCCAACGGATGCTGCAGCATCCCACTAGGTTCCCGCCTTCGCGGGAATGACGCCGGTGGGTGTGCGCTCGTAGGTGCCTGCCCCGCCTCAACTCGCCAGCAATAGCGGCTTTTTCGCTTTCACCTCTGCGCCCTCGCCGACCCGGCGCTCGAGGTAGCCGGCGTAGAGCGACAGGGGCCAGCACAGCATGAAATAGATGATCGATACCGTGCCGAACACCAACACCGGCTGGAAGGTGACGGTGTTCACCTGCGTGGCGGCGCGGGCCAGTTCGGTGAGGCCGATCAGCGAGGCGACCGAGGTGGTCTTGACGATCTGCACCATGAAGCCGACCGTGGGCGGCAGCATCAGGCGCACCGCCTGCGGCAGGATCACCAGCCGGAGGGTGGGCAGGAAGCGGAAGCCGAGCGCGGTCGAGGCTTCCCACTGCCCCCTCGGCACCGCATCGATCGAGCCGCGGAAGATTTCGCCGAAGAAGGCGCCGCCATTGAGCGAGAAGGTCACGGCCGCAGCCGCCCAGGGGTCGGGCCGAAAGCCGAGCAGCGACGAGCCGTAATAGGCCATGAACAGCTGGATCAGGATCGGCGTGCCCATGAAGAACTGGATGTAGCCGGCGGCCAGCCAGCGCAGCGGCGGGATCGGCGCAACGCGGAGCGCTGCGACGACGAGGCCGATCACCCCGCCCCCGGCAAAGGCGATGAGGGCGAGGAGGATGGTCCAGCGCGTCGCCATGATCAGGAACATCAGTTCATTGGGGCCGAAATCGCGGAGGCTCATCTCAGCTCCTCCAGCGGAACAGGAGGCGCCCGAGGCCGGCGAAGATCAGGCTCGCTGCCTGCACCAGCACGAAATAGATCACCGCGATGACGATGTAGACCTCGAAACTGCGGAAGGTCTCCATCACCAGGTTGTTGGCAATGGCAGTGAGTTCCTCGGCGGCGATGGCGCCGACGATCGACGTGCCCATCAGCTGCAGGATGAACTGGGCCGAAAGCGCCGGATAAACGGCGCGCACCGCCGGCACCAGGATGACATGGCGGATGATGCGATAGCTGCTGAGGCCCAGCGATTTGGCGGCTTCGATCTGGCCCACCGGTACCGACTGCACGCCGGCCCGGAGAATCTCGGTGGCATAGGCGCCCAGATGGATGGAGAGCGCCAGGATCGCCGCGGTGCCGCTCGAGAATTTCAGCCCGATCAATGGCAGCGTGAAGAACACGAAATAGAGCTGGATCAGCAAGGGGGTGTTGCGGATCAGCTCGACATAGGCGGCGATCGGCCAGGACACCCAGCGCGGCCCGAAGCTGCGGCCGATGGCGCCGAGGATGCCGATGACGGTGCCCAAGAGGATCGACAATACGGCGAGCTGGATGGTTTGCCCGACGCCGGCGAGCAGCCGATCGAGATGAATGAGGACCGGTCCGAATTGCAGGGCGGTTTGCATGCGCGTCCTGTCGAAGACGGGGAAGTTTGGCGGGACCGTACGGCCCCGCCAGCGAACCAGGATTTCGCGTGCGCTCAGAACACCGGCAGGTCGGGCAGCGGCTGGTTGCGGTACTTCATCGACAGGTCGGCCAGCACGCCGTCAGCCTTGAGGGTGAACAGCCAGGTGTTGAGCCACTGGCGCAGGTTGTCGTTGCCCTTGGCGACGCCGATGCCGAAGTAGAAGGTCTTGAGCTTGTACTTCTGCTCGAAGTCGTCGCCGTTCTGCGCTTTCTTCAGGTAGATCTCACCGTAGTCGCCGCCACCCATGGCATCGATCTGGCCCGACACCATGGCCTGCAGCAGCGAGGCATAATCGTCGAAGCGCAGGATCTCGATGCCCGGATTGGCTTCGGCCGCAGCGGTCAGAATGCCGTCCTCGGCGGTGCCGCGCGTGAGGCCGACCTTCTTGCCGACGAGATCGGCATGGCTCGAAATCGCCGTGCTCTTGGGGGCGATCACTACGGCCGACTGGCCGGCATAGGGGATCGAGTAATCGATCTGGATGGCGCGGGCCGGCGTGATCGAGAAGATCGAAACCACCGCGTCGACCTGCTTGGTGAGGAGCGCCGGAATGCGGCCGGGCGAGGTGACGGTGACGAACTCGACCGGCACGCCCAGCGCCTCGCCCATCTTGGTGGCGACTTCGATGTCGAAGCCGGTCGGCTTCAGCTCGGCATCGAGAAATCCGTAAGGCGGCGTCGTGGTGTCGACGGCAATGATCAGCTTGCCGCGTGCAATGATCTCGTCGACGGTCTGCGCCACGGCGATAGCCGGCAGCATGGCGCAGAGCCCCAGTACGAGCCCGGCCACAACCCGCATAACTCCATTTGGCATGTGTTCCCTCCCAGGATGCCCAAAAGCGCCAAGTCGTCCCCCGTCGTCCGGTGGCGCAGAGCCGCCGACGGCGTAGTCCAGTGTCCCGACGATCGTTATCGAGCCCTCTGCTCCGCCCCTCAGCGAAGCATCCTCCGACGGACTTGGTCCGTTTCTTATAATGGTATGCTATTATAATCTTTGGTGGGCGTCTATGCTGCTAATGGCGGTGCCGGAGTGTTTGTCAATCGCGCCAGTAGTGGGCTAACTGCGGCGGGCGCAAGAAACAGGCGCCGAAGGAGCTAGCATGATCTACGAGTTGCGCATCTATACCTGCCTGCCCGGCAGACTGCCCGACCTGCAGCGGCGGTTTCAGGACCACACCCTGGCGTTGTGGGAACGGCACGGCATCGAACAGGCCGGTTTCTGGACCACGGTGATCGGCAACTCGAACAACGACCTCACCTATATGGTGCGCTGGAATTCGATGGCCGAACGCGAGACCAAGTGGACCGCCTTCGCAACCGATCCCGATTGGATAGCGGCACGCAACGCCTCGGAAGCCAACGGCCCTTTGCTCGCCAATGTGACGAGCCAGTTCCTGACGCCGACGAGCTTTTCGAGCGTGAAGTAGGACCCAGTCCTTTCCTGACCCCACCGGTCGTCATCCCGACGAAAGTCGGGACCCATTGCTCGGACGGTTGGGCAAACCGTGGCCGCGCCGGTCCATCACGGCAGCGTCGGAGGGATCGAGCTCGTTGAGCAATCGGCGCACTGGGCCCCGGCGTTCGCCGGGGTGACGGCCGGTGGAGTGGAGAGGGCCAGGAAGGGTCACCTACCGATAGGCCGGCAGCCAGTTGCCATGCGCCTCGATCAACCGGTCCACGAGACTCCAGATCTCATCCAGCGACAGTTCGGCCGCGGTGTGCGGGTCGAGCATGGCCGCATGGTAGATGTGCTCGCGCCTGCCGGTGACGGCGGCGGCGACGGTCTGGCGCTGGACGTTGATCGACAGCTGCATGATCGAAGCGAGGTGATCGGGGATATGGCCGATGCGGGTGGGCTGGATGCCGTTGCGGTCGACGTGGCACGGCACCTCCACTACCGCGTCATCGGGCAGGTTTTCGATCAGCCCGCGATTGGGGACGTTGCCATAGATCAGGCCGTTTTCGCCCGTGGTGAGCGAGCGGATGATGCCGGCGGCATATTCATTGCTCTGCTCCACCTCGAGCGGCGCGTCGCCCTCGAGGTCGTGCCGGAGTTGGTGCCATTCGGCGATCTGCTCCTCGCAGCGGTAGAGATATTCGCCGAGCCGCAGGTTGTACTTTTCCAGCAGGTCCTGCCGGCCGCGCTTCAGGAACCACGAGTTGTACTCGGAGAAATGCACGCTCGACTCGGTGACGAAGTGACCGACCCGCTTCAACAGGTCGAAGCGCACCCGGTCGTCGTCGGGGATCGGGCCATGCTGGGCGATGGCCTTGAGGCGGGGATAAAGATTCTCGAACTCGCCATCCGGCAAGACCTTCCCAAACTTCAGGTAGAAGGCGACGTGGTTGATGCCGGCGCAGAGGTAGCTGAGGTCGGCGGGGTTCTCGCCCAGGAGCTCCGCCAGCTGGTGCGAGGTCTCCTGCACCGAATGGCAGAGGCCGACGGTTTTGATGTGGGGGAACTTCTCCTTGATGGCCCAGCAGTTGATGGCCATCGGGTTGACGTATTGCAGCAGGGTTGCGTCAGGGCACGCCTCCTCCATGTCGCGGCAGATATCGAACAGTACCGGGATGGTGCGCAGGCCCCGGAAGATGCCGCCGATGCCGAGCGTGTCACCGATGGTCTGGTTGAGCCCGAAGCTGTCGGGCACCTCGAAATCGGTGACGGTGGCCGGCTTGTAGCCGCCCACCTGCATCATCAGGATGACGAAATCGGCGCCCTGCAGTGCAGCCCGCCGATCCATGGTGGCCTCCACCTGGAGGTTGGTGAGCCCCAGGGTCTCGCCGATCCGGTTGGCGACCACATAGGAGGTGGAAAGCCGGGTTTCGTCGATGTCGAACAGGCTGATGGTGGCGTTCTGCAAGGCCGGGTTGGAGAGCACGTCGCCGAGGATGGACTGGGCAAAGACGGTGCTGCCGGCGCCGATGAGACAGATTTTGAGCATGCGTTTTTCCTTCATCGCGAGGCGATGCCGAGGGGGTGGTTGGTTATGGGCTGCGGATCAGGAGTTACTTGATGCCGGTCGCGGCGAACCCCTGGATGAATTGCTTCTGGGCAAAGAAGAACGCCACGACGATCGGGGCGATCGAGATGATCACCGCGGCCATCATCAGCGCCCATTGCGCACGATAGAGCCGCTGGAACAGCGCCAGCCCGACCGGCAGCGTGGTCTTTTCGAGATCGGACGGCAGGTAGATCAGCGCGCTGAACAGGTCATTCCACGAGCTCATGAACGCGAAAATGGCGAGGGCGGCGAGCGCGGGCCTGGCCAGCGGCAGGTAGATCGAGAAGTAGATCCTGAACAGGCTGGCGCCATCGAGCCGGGCCGCTTCGAGCAGTTCGAGCGGGATGGTGCGGAAATACTGGCGCAGCAGAAACACGCCGAAAGCGCCACCGAGAAAGCTCGGCAGGTAGAGCGGCACGTCGGTGCCGTAGAGCCCGAAGGTTTTGAAGATGATGAACTGCGGGATGACGGTCATCTGGTACGGCACCATCAGCGTCGCCAGCAGCACGAGGAACAACAGGTCCCGGCCCTTGAAGCGGACGATGGCGAAGACGAAGGCGCCCATCGAGCAGGTGACCACCTGGCCGATGGTCGAGAGCGCCGCGATGCGGAACGAGTTCCAGACCAGGTGCTGGAACTCCATCAGCTCCCAGGCCTTGCCGAAATTCTCGAAGGTGATCCGGCGCGGGATCAGGTCGCGGCTGAACTGGTCGGCCGCCGGCTTCAGCGCCGTCGATACCATCCAGACGAACGGCGCGACCATCAGCACGCCCCCGGCAATGAGGACGAGATAGAACCAGAGGTTCTCGCGCAAATGTTTGGCGAGGAAGGCGGTGGTCGGCAGCTCGGTGGCCGGAGCGGCAGCGGTGACGGCGCTCATCCCTGTTGCCCCCAGCGCTTGTTGAGCCGCGAATAGACCAGGGTGAGGCCGAGGACGATGACCGCGAGCACCACCGACTGGGCCGAGGCATTGCCCATGCGGAAGTAGTTGAACCCCTCGCGATAGATGTTGAACACCAGCATGGGCACGCTGGAGCCGCCATTGCCGGTCTGGGTGAGGATGTAGACGTAGTCAAAGGCCTGGAAGGCGTGGATGGTCGAGAGCACCGCCTGGAAAAAGATCGAGGGCAGCAGCATCGGCACGGTAACGGCGAGGAACTGCTGGAAGCGGTTGGCGCCATCGATGGTCGCGGCCTCGTAGACGTCGCGTGGAATGGCCTGCAAGCCACCGAGGAAGATGATCATTCCCTCGCCGATGGCGCCCCAGACATTGACGATCACCACCGAGTAGAGCGCCATGTCGGAGCCGAGCCAGTGCACCGGATCGCCGCCGAAACCGGTGATGATGGCGTTCAGCACGCCCTTGTCCTTGGAGTAGATCCAGGTCCAGACGAGCCCGACCGCGGTGGGCGAGGTGACCACCGGGATGAAATAGATCAGCCGGAACAGGCTGACGCCACGGAGGCGCTGGTTGAGCAGCACCGCCACGATAAGCGAGATCGACAGGGTCGCCGGCACGTAGATGGCGGAGAACAGCGCGGTGTTGCCGAGCGCCTTGAGGAAGTTGCGGTTCTCGGGCAGCGCCAGGTAGTTGTCGAAGCCCACCCATTTGGCGGGGCTCAGCAGGTCCCACTGATAGAGGCTGATGCCGATGGTGGCGGCGATCGAGCCGAAGGCGCCGAGGGCGAGGCCGAGCAGGGTCGGCAGCAGCAGCACGATCACCCAGAAGCGCTCGGCGCCGCGCGGCGAAACTCCGATCTGCGACATCCGTGCTGCCCTCGCCTACCCGATGAGTCACCGTGGAACTAACCCGGGCGTCCGGCAAGCCGGTGGAGGCCGCCCGGGTCCCCTGGCGGGTTACTGGTTGTTGGCGAGCGCCGCGTCGGCGTTCGGCACGATCTCGGCCAGCGCGTCCTCGATGCTCATCTCGCCATTCCAGACCAGCGCCAGCGTGTCGCCGACGGCAGCCGACCACTCCTCGTAGCCACGGAAGCTCGGCTTGGTGTGAGCGTAAGCCAGCGCGTCGAGGAACACCTGATGATTGCCGCGCGCCTTCTGCTCGAGAAACACCGGGCTGTTGGCCACCTTGTCGATGACCGGGATGGCGAAGCCGAGTTCGGTGAGCTTGGACTGCCCCTTCTCGCTGATGACGAACTGCACGAATTTCCAGGCCGCATCCGGGTTGGGCGTCGAGGCGCTGACCACGATGCCGGCGCTGTTGACCAGCGTGGCGCGGCCGGCCGGTCCCTTGGGGAACGGCGCCACATCCCATTCGAAGCCGAGATCGGAATAGGCCGGCACCACCCAGTGGCCGGAGAAGGTCATCGCCGCGACACCGGCGAGGAAGCCGTCGTTGCCATAGCTCTCGAGGTCTTCCTGGCTCATGACGGAGCCGTCGTTCAGCCGGAAATCGGCGAGGAACTTCCACGCCTCGGCTGCCGGGGCGTCGCCCAGCGTGGTCTTCTTGAAATCCTCGCTGATCGGAGCGCCGCCATAGCTGTAGACCACGGGACCCCACATCGGCTCCATGTCCCACAGTTCGGTGCCGAGCCCCCACTGATCGGTCCGACCGTCGCCGTCCTTGTCGATGGTGAGCTTCTTGGCCGCGGCGCGGAGGTCGTCGAGGGTCCAGCTCTCATCGGGATAAGCCACCCCGGCGGCATCGAACATCGCCTTGTTGTAGAACAGCACGATGGTCTGGAAATCGCGCGGCAGGCCGAAGGTGCCGGCGCTCAGCTGATAGGCGGCGAGCGGACCGGGATAGACGCCGTCCAGCGTCTCGGGCGCCTTGGCGAGATAGGGCGAGAGATCGAGCAGGCTGCCGCGCGACTGCCAGTCTGGGTAGAGCGGCGCATCCATGGCGAAGACATCGGGCGGATTGCCGCCGACCGTGGTCACCCGCAGCTTGTCCCAGTAACTGTCCCAGTCGGAGACCTCGACCTTCACCTTGATATCGGGGTTGGCGGCCTCGAACTCGTCGACGATCGCCTCCCATACGGCGATCTCGGGCGGATCGCCCCACATCATGTAGGTGAGGTTGGTCTCGGCGAAACTCGCCGTGCCCGACAGCGCGAGCGCGGTGAATGCGGTGGCCGAAAGCAGTGCTTTCATGGTGCTACCCTCCATCTGGTCCCCAGGGCGCCAGAGAGCGCTTTCCCTCTCGCTCCACGGCCCGTAGAGCCACTGTCCGGCAAAGCGGGGGCGTAATCTTCCGAAATTTCGGTGTTATTCTTCCGGAAAAGTAGCGATTGTGACGGTTGTCGTTGCCGGCACCAGGGAGGGACGCCATGCCGAACGCACTGCGCATCACTCCCAGCGACGTGCCGATGTCGGACAACAACGAAGAAATTCTCAGGCACGAGTTCTGCGTCGAGACGCATCTCGCCGATGCCATGCCCGAAAGCCACTGGCACGACCATATCGAGCTCAACTACCTGTGGTCGGGCCAGCTCACCTACCTGATCAACGGGCGCCGACTGGTGCTGAATGCCGGTGAACTGGCAATCTTCTGGGCGGCGACGCCGCACCAGGTGGTGGCGGTCGACGCACAGCAGCGGCTCAGTTGCGCCTACATGCCGCTGTCGTTCTTCCTCAGCCTGCCGCTCGAGCCGGGCTTCCGCCAGGCCATTCTCGACGGCGAGGTGTTCTACAGCCACGAGCATGACGAAGGCGACCGGCACATGTTCGCGCGCTGGACGCGCGAGTGGCAGGACGCCGACACGGCGCAGCGGCACATCCTCGAGGAGGAGGTGCGGCTCAGGGTTCGGCGTCTCTCCTGGTCGCAGTCGATCGCCCGGGCCGGCGGGCGCGCGCCGCAACCGGCCATGTCGCCCTCCGGCCACCGGGCGGTGGCAATGGCGGAGCGGATGACCCGTTTCATCCACGACCATCTCGACACCCCGGTGAGCGTACGCGACGTGGTGGCGGCCTCGGGGCTGCATGCCACCAATGCCGGAGCGGCATTCCAGAAGGTGCTGGGCATGTCGATCGGCGAATATATCCGCCGGCATCGGCTGCAGCACGCGATGCGGCTCCTGGTCGATACCGACATGGAAATCGCCGAAGTGGCGTTCGAGTGCGGCTACACCTCGCTGGCCCGGCTCTACGACGCGTTCCAGAAGCGGCTGGGGAAGACACCGAGGCACTATCGGCTGGAGTTTCACGAGGGGCGCGGCGCAGCGAAGCGGGAAGCGGTGCGGCTCGATCTTTGACGTCAATTCGTCATGGACATGTCATATCACGCCTCGATTTTCGCCCTCCCCTCGCGCGGCTGAGTCTCGGCCGCGCCGCCCGCCAGACCCGGAAGATATGCTCGTGACCACCAGCTTCAGGAATGCCCGCCTCGTATTGCCCGATGCCGTCATCGACGGAGACCTGTCGATTGCCGACGGCCAGATCACGGCGGTGGGGGAAGCCAGCGGCGGCGCCGATATCGACCTCGAGGGCGACCTGCTGCTGCCGGGACTGATCGACCTGCACACCGACAATATGGAGCACCATTTCCAGCCGCGGCCGGGCGTGCGCTGGCCGTCGACGCTCTCGGCCGTGCTGGCGCATGACTGGCAGATGCTGGGGGCCGGCGTCACCACCGTGCTCGATGCGCTGTCCCTGGGCGATTACGACAGCGGCGGGGCACGCACCGCCATGCTCGACGCGGCGATCACCGGGCTCACCGAGGCGCGCGACGCCGGGCTGGTGAAGGCCAACCACTACCTGCATTTCCGCTGCGAACTGTCGGACCCGGCGCTGCTCGGCATCGTCGAGCGCCACATCGACAATCCGGCGTTGCGCCTGCTCAGCGTGATGGATCACACGCCCGGGCAGCGCCAGTGGCACAACACCCAGCTCTATCGCGAATTCCGCCGCAAGAAGAATTCACAGGTCTGGACCGACGAGGAGTTCGACGCCTATCTCGAAGGACGCCGGCTCGACCAGACCACCTATGTCGTGCCGGGCCGCGCGGCGATCGGCGCGCTGGGCCGGGCGCGGAACCTGCGCATCGCCAGCCATGACGACACCACCATCGCCGATGTCGAGGAATCGCATGCCGACGGCATCGCCATCAGCGAGTTTCCGACCACGCTGGTGGCGGCGCAGCGGGCGCGCGAGCTCAGGATGCAGATCGTCATGGGGGCGCCCAACGTGGTGCTTGGCCGCTCGCATTCAGGCAATGCCAGCGCCGCGAGCCTCGCCGACGCCGGGCTGCTCGACCTGCTCACCTCCGACTACGTGCCGGCGAGCCTGCTGCACGCGCCGTTCATCCTCGCGGGACGCGGCATGCCGCTCCACGAAGCGATCGCCAAGGTGACGGCCAACCCGGCTGCGTCCATCGGCATGACCGACCGCGGCCGGCTGGCGCCGGGCCTCAGGGCCGACCTGGTCCGGGTGCGACTGGTCGGCGACCAGCCGGTGATCCGCGGCATCTGGGTCGGTGGAAAACAGCTCGCGTAAATGTCGAATCCCTCGCAAGCTGCTCGACCAGTTGCATCGCCAACCGGAAACGAGCAACGAGGGACCATGACGTTCAGCGATGATGAACTGAAGCATTTCGAGGATGTGGGCGCCGAGCTGCCGCCGGGCGGCAGCTCGGCCTTCGTCGCCAATGACGGAGCCCAGATCTGGCACGCCAGTTTCGGCGCCGGCCCGCCGGTGATCCTCCTGCATGGCGGGCTCGGGCATGCCGGCAACTGGCAGCACCAGGTGCAGCCGCTGGTCGATACCGGCCACCAGGTGGTGGTGGTCGACAGCCGCGGGCACGGCCACAGCTCACGCGACGAGCGGCCCTACAGCTACGACCTGATGGCGACCGACGTCTTTGCGGTGATGGATGCGCTGGGGCTCCGGCGCGCCGCGATCGTGGGCTGGAGCGACGGCGCGGTAATCGGCCTGAGGATGGCGGACAAGGCACCGGAGCGGGTGAGCGGGCTGTTCTATTTCGCCTGCAATGTCGATGACAGCGGCACCTACCCGTTCACGCCGACGCCGGTGATCGACCGCTGCTTTGGGCGGCACGTGAAGGACTATGCGCGGCTGTCGGCGACGCCGGAGGCATTCAGCGCATTCGCCGATGCGGTCGGATTGATGCAGCGGACGCAACCGAACCTGACGGCCGATGACCTGCACCTGATCAAGGTGCCGGTGACGGTCGCGCAGAGCGAGCACGACGAGTTCATCCGACCCGAGCACGCGGCTTATCTGGCACGGACCATCCCTGGCGCACGGCTGGTGACGCTGCCGGGTGTGAGCCATTTCGCACCGCTGCAGCGCCCGGAGGTGTTCAACGCCGAAGTGCTGAGGTTTCTGCACGGACTCAGGGACTGAGAGCTCGCAGTCGGGATTCCCTCTCCCGCTTGCGGGGGAGGGGGGGACCAGCCGAAAGGCTGGTGGGAGGGGGGTGCCGCAGACACTGGCCCTGCCCCGTCCGCCCACCTTCAGCGCGTGGGGCATTGCCGACTGCAACACCCGGGGGCGTCAGCCCGGTGTTCGAGCGTGGGGCTCCCCCCTCCCACCACGCTTTCGCGTGGTCCCCCCTCCCCCGCAAGCGGGAGAGGGAATCCCGACTGCACCATCAGCTCCGCCAGTGCGCCACGGGTTCGCTCAGGGTCTGCAGCGACTCGGCCGGCTCGCCCTCGATGCGGCGGAGCAGCAGGCGGGTGAGTTCCAGGCCGGCGGCGTAGACGTCTTCCTCGATGGTGTCGACGTTCGGGAAGACGGTCGACAGGATGTCGGAGGTCTGCTTGCAGATGAAGCGGATGTCGCGGCCGAGCAGCACGCCGCCATCCTCGAGGCCGCACAGCATCGAGATGGCGCGGGTCTCGCTGTCGCAGATGATGCCGTCGGGACGATCCGGCTTGTCGGCGAGATCGCGGCCGAACTGGCGCATCTCGGCCGAAGCCGGGCGGATGCCGTCCTGTACCACCACGCGCCCGGTGATACCGCGGCGGGCGATGGTGCGTTCGAAGGTGCGGATGATGTTGTGGTAGTTGTTGGTGGTGCCGTCGCCAACTGAAATCAGGATGTCACGCGCACCGTTATCGGCGAGCCGCTCCACCGCCAGTTCAGCGAAGGCCTCGGAATGAAAGTCGTGGAAGGCGTGCGGGGTGAAGAACTCGGTGCGGCCGTGGCTGACGAACGGAAAGTCGTGATCCATCATCAGTTGCACGCGGCGGTCGCGCGCCCCGGTATGGGTGATGATGACGCCGTCGGCGGTGCGGTTCTCGAGGATATAGCGGACGGTCTCGACCGAGCGACTGCGGTCGAACTCGGGCATGACGGTCAGGTGGTAACGGGTGCCGCTGATGGCGTCACCGATGCCGCGGATCATGTGACGTGAGAAGTCGATGGCTTCGTCCGAGCCGTCGAGCACCAGGGCAATGACATTGGTCTTGCCGGTCCGGAGGCGCACCCCGGCACGATCCGGCACATAGCCCACCTGGGCGGCCGCTTCGGCCACCTTCTGGCGGGTCTCTTCCTTCAGCGAAGCACCGCCGCGCAGCGACAACGACACCGTCGACAGGCTCAGCCCGGTCAGCTCCGAAATGGTCTTCAGCGTTGCCCGCTTGCCCGACGGCTTGCGGATACCCCTGCTGACGTCTGGCCTGAACTTCGTCATCGTCGCTTCTTGAACCCCAGCCCCCTCATACACCGGGGATGGCACGGCGGGAACCGCAGAAAATTGCATCGATGCAAACGATGCCATCGCTGCGCCGGATGAAGGATTTCAGCATAACATATTGAATTGTAATCAATAATTCTAGGATACGATTATCGTTCGTGGAATTCCGCACCGATCATTGCAACGTTGCAATAAATGCGCTTAGCTCTGCGCGCACTCAGGAGGTGCCGCGCAGCCCACGCATGAGAGCTGCGACGCCAAACCCTTGGAGGAGGAATTCATGCTGAAACGGACTCTCTTGGCATCGGCAGCGGCGCTGGCCCTGCTGGCGGCCACCGCCCCCGCGCAGGCGGTGAGCATCATGTATGCCGAATGGCTGGCCTCGCTGGTCGAGCCCGGCATCGCCAACTATGAGGCGGCGACCGGCGAGAAGGTCGACGCGATCAAGCTGCCCGGGGCCGGCTATGACCAGCGTACCTCGCTCGATCTGGCTGCGGGTACCGCCGCCGACGTGATCCAGCTCGACTCGTTCATGGTCTCCGAGTTCGCTTCGTCCGGATACCTCGAGCCCCTGACGGAATCGGCCAAGAGCTGGGACCAGTACCAGTACTACATGCCCGGCCTGCTCGACGTCGCGTCCTATGACGGCGCGGTCTATGCGCTGCCGACCGACACCGACGTGCGCATGCTGTGGTACGATAAATCCAACTTCGAAAAGGCCGGCATTGCGCTCCCCTGGGAGCCCAAGAACTGGGCCGATGTGCTCGACGCCGCAAAGAAGCTCAAGGACGCGGGCGTGCAGTATTTCTTCCAGCTGCCGGCCGGCATCAAGCAGGGCGAAGGCGCCACCATGCAGGGCTTCTACATGGCGCTGCTCGGCGCCGATGTGCCCGAGGGTGATCGCAACCGCCTGCTCAACCGCGAGACCGGCCAGTGGATCGGCGACAGCCCGGCCATCCGCAAGACGCTCGAGCTTTACAAGACGGTCTACCAGGACCTCGGCATGCCCAAGGACCTCAACTACTCCGCCGATATCGGCGCCGGCGTGCGCGAGGCCCTGGCCAACGACCAGCTCGGCATTCTCGCCTCCGGTTCGTGGGAAGATGCGTGCCTGTGGGACTGCAACGGGGTGAACCTGCCGAGCCGCGAAGAGCGTGACGCCATGGTCGGCTGGACGCCGTGGCCGGGCTCGGGCGATCCGGGCACCAAGGCGACCACCAACATCTCGGGTGGCTGGACCATCGCGGTGAACTCCAAGGCCGCCGACAAGGCCAAGGCGTTCCAGCTGCTCACTACCATCTTCGATGTCGGGAACTTCAAGGACTGGACCATCAAGAACCACCGGATGGGAGTCCGCACCGACATCTCGGAGTCGCCCGAGTACATGGCCGACGCCTACCTCGCCAAGGCGACGGCGCTGGCTGCCGACACCACCGGCCGCGACACCATCCCCGGCTACCAGACGGTGTCGGCCCTGGTGCAGCAGATGACCACCGAAATCCTCGACGGCGCCAGCGTCGAAGACACGGTCAAGAACTACCACGACGCACTCGTCGACGAGTTCGGCGAGGACAAGGTGATCACGTACGAATAAGCGGATCCTCCCGACGCGGCGGCGCCTCCCATGAGGGGGCGCCGCCGTGACGGTTGACGCCGGCCCCGCGGGCGCGAGGCCAGTTTCGTCCTCTATTCGAACGAGCCGTCCATGAGACACCAGGCCAACCCCTGGATCACCAGCAACCTGTGGTTGCTCAGTGCCGCCATGCTGCCGGCGATCGCTCTGGTCGGCGCGCTGCTCTACTTCACCGGCTGGGCCTTCACTTTCAGCTTCACCGATCTGGGCCTGACCGGCCGCAAGGCCGTCGAGTGGTCGTGGGTGGGGCTCGAAAACTACGAGCGGCTGTTCACCCGCAAAGGCTTCCTCGACTCGCTGTGGACGACCATCATCTTCGTCTTCTTCTCGGCGATCGTGGGCCAGTCGGTCCTGGGGTTCCTGCTCGCGGCGACGCTGCGCGGCACGGTCTCGACGACCCGCAGCGTCGTCGAGGTTTGCATCATGCTCGGTTGGCTGCTGCCCGACATCGTCGCGGCGTTCCTGTGGTCTGCCACCACGTCGCGGACCGGCCTGATCAACTCGCTGTTCATCGTGCCGTTCGGGCTGCAGCCGATCAACTTCATCAATGATTTCGCTCTCGCGGTCGTCACCATCGCCAATGTCTGGAAGGGCACGGCCTGGAGCTACCTGCTGTTCATCGCAGCGCTCGACTCGGTGCCGAGGGAGATCATCGAGGCAGCCAAGATCGACGGCGCGACACGCTGGCAGCGCGCTTGGCTGGTGGTGCTGCCGATCATCCGGCCGCACATCGCCACGAACCTCCTGTTCATCACGATCTGGACCTTCACCTACTTCCCGCTGATCTTCGCGATGACGGGCGGCGGGCCGGGCCGGCAGACCGAAACGCTGGCGCTGTTCCTCTACAACCAGAGTTTCGCCCGCGGCAATCTCGGCTTCGGCAGCGCCATCTCGGTAGCCATGCTGCTGATCGTCGGTGCCCTTTCGCTCATCTATCTGCGCATGCTGCGGGAGCCCAAATAATGGAACGCACAACGCTTTCGCGACCGATGGCGCTGGCGCTCGCCTTCATGGCGGTGATCTGGGTCAGCCCGTTCGGCTGGCTGCTCAGCAATGCCTTCGACACCGCCGCCACCGGACGACTCATCTGGCCGCAGCGCTTCGGCATCGACAATTTCACCGGCGCGATCGGCGGCGATGCCGGGCGCATGTTCCTCAACTCGCTGCTGATCGCGGCGGGAACGGCAACCATCAGCGTGGTGGTCGGGGCCGCCGCGGCCTATCCGCTGTCGCGGCTCAGGATGCCGGGCAAGAACGCTCTGTTATGGACGCTGGTGCTGCTGCGCATGCTGCCTTCGGTCGGCGTGCTGGTGCCGCTCTATTTCGCGGCGCAGCGGTCGGGGCTGTTGAACCAGTTCGGCGTCATGCTGGCGCTGAGCTGCCTCAACCTGCCCTTCACGCTGCTGCTCCTGAAGAACTTCTTCGACACGGTGCCGATCGAACTCGAGGAAGCGGCCTATGTCGACGGCGCTTCGCTCTGGCAGATCGTCACCGGCATTGTCCTGCCCATGTCGCGGGCCGGCCTGGCAGTGGTCTGGTTCTTCAGCTTCACCGGCGCCTGGAACGAGTTCCTGCTGCCGCTGATCTTTTCGCGCGTCGAGGCGGGCTTTCCGATGTCGGTGGGCCTCTATGGCGCGTTCGGGCGGATGGGAGCCATCGACTACGGGTTCCTCGCCGCCTTCTCCATCATTTATGCGGCGCCGGCGATCGGCGTGTACTTCCTGCTGCGGCGGAACATGAACACCGGGTTCGCCGGTGTCGGGGTCAAAGGATAGCCTCAATGAACACTCTTTCGACCAAGCTCGGTCTGCTCGACGATGACATCAAGCAGGAGGAGAAGCTGTTTCGCCTCTGCGCCGACCTCAAGGCCAAGATCCTGACCCCGATCGAGGGGGATTTCGCCTGGCGATACACCGAGGCCGAGCTCGATGCGGAGGCGGCGCTCAAGACGGATAGCCGCAGCTGGCAGCCCTTCACCGACAAGACGGTATGGGCCAAGAAACAGGGGCATACCTGGTTCGCCGCCGAGGTCACGGTGCCGCCGGCCGCCAAGGGCAAGACCTTCGTACTGCGCTTTTCCTCGCAGTGGCAGGATCGGCCGGGCACCACCGATCCGCAGTGTCTCGCCTATCTCGATGGTCACGTGGCGCAGGCGATCGACGGCAACCACACCGAACTGGTGATCGCGCAGAACGCGAAACCGGGAACCAGGCGCACCCTGCTGGTCAACGCCTTCACCTTCTTCGACCGGCCGCTGGTCGGCTTCAAGGTCGAACTGCTGGTGCGGCACGAACGGGCCGAGAAGCTCTATTTCGACCTGTTGACCCCGCTGGAAGTCGCGAGCCGCCTGACCCAGATCGACGGTCGCCGCCACGCCATCATGAACCTCGTCGAACAATCGCTGCGAGCGCTCGACCGGCGCGGCGGGGTGACGCCGGAATTCGAGGCCTCGCTCGGCGCAGCCGAAAAGATCGCCAAGAAGATCTACGAGCTGGTCGATACCGAGGTGCAGCCGACGGTTTCGGCAGTGGGGCACACCCATCTCGATGTCGGCTGGCTATGGCGGGTAATGCATACCCGCGACAAGACCGGCCGGAGCTTTGCGACGGTGCTGGCGCTGATGGCCGAGTACCCGCAATTCGTCTTCATGTACAACCAGTCGGTGCTGTTCGACTTTCTGAAGCAGGACTACCCGGAGATCTGGGCCGGGGTGGTCGAGCGGGTGAAATCGGGCCAGTTCGAGATCGAAGGCGCCATGTGGGTGGAGCCCGACGCCAACATCGTCTCGGGCGAATCCATGGTGCGCCAGATCATGCGTGGCCGGCGCTTCCACCTCGAGCATTTCGGCGTGGTGCCCAAGACCGTGTGGCTGCCCGATACGTTCGGCTATTCGGCCAACATGCCGCAAATCCTCGAACGCTCCGGGCTCGAGTATTTCATCACGTCGAAGCTCAGCTGGAACGATACCGACCGGCACCCCTATGACACGTTCTTCTGGCGCGGCATCGACGGTACCAGGACCAAGGCGCAGCTGATCACGGCGCAGAAGTTCGACAGCGAGCGGATTTTCACCACCTACAATTCCGACCTTTCGGTCTCCGAGGTGATGGGCGCCTGGAAGCGCTATGAGCCCAAAGCGGTAAATGACGAAGTGCTGGTCTGCTACGGCTATGGCGATGGTGGCGGCGGGCCGACCCGCGCCATGATCGAGCGCGGCACCCGGCTCGAGCGCGGCATTCCCGGCGCGCCGAAAGTAAAGCTCGAGGGCATCGGGCCGTTCCTCAAACGGCTCAGCAAGCGCATGGACGAGAACGCCATGCGGTTCCCGACCTGGAACGGCGAGCTCTACCTGCAATACCACCGCGGCACGCTGACCAACGTCGCCAAGAACAAGGCCAATAACCGGCGGGCCGAACGGGTGCTGCGCGAGCTCGAATTTCTCAGCGCCATGGCGATGCGGAGCGGAGCGCCGTACCCCAGCGAAAAGCTCAACGAGTTCTGGGAGCTGGTGCTGATCAACCAGTTCCACGACATCCTGCCCGGCACCTCGATCGCCGAAGTCTATGTCGACAGCGACGCCGAATATGCCGGGCTGTTCTCGACGCTCGCCTCAGGCAACGGGCCGTGGCACAGCGCGGCGAAAGCAGTGGCGCCGACGAAGAAGGGCGGCATGCAGCTGTTCAACTTCACCGGCCACGCGCGTGACAAGGCGCTGGTCCGCGTCACGGGCGCGACCGAGGGCACGGCGTTGAGCCAGGGCGGCGCCGCGCTGCCGCTGCAGAAGCTGGTTGGGGCAGATGGCAGCGTGACGCTGGCGGCGCCGGCCGACCTGCCGGCGCTGGGCTGGGCCTCGGCCTCGCTGGTGGCCGGCGGCGCCGCACCGAAATCGAGCCTCAAGGCTTCGTCCAAGCAACTCGAGAATGAGCTGATCCGCGTCAGCTTCGACAAGCAGGGCGAGATCACCTCGGTGTTCGACAAGCAGCATGGCCGCGAGCTGATCGCCAGAGGCGAGACGGCCAATCGGCTGGTCGCCTACGAGGACAAGCCGCTCAACTGGGACGCCTGGGACATCGACCGCTATTTCGAGGAGCAGTTCTGGCGGCTCAGCGACGGCAATGCGAAGATCGAGGTGGTGGAAACCGGCCCCTATCGCGCGGCGCTCCGCATCGAGCGGCACTATCTGAGCTCGAGAGTGGTGCAGGTGGTGTCGCTGGAGGCCGGCGCGCGGCAGGTCGAGTTCGACACCTTCGTCGACTGGCAGGAACGCCAGACGGTGCTGAAGGCAGAGTTTCCGTTCGATCTCAACATCTCCGAGATCCGCTCGGAGATCCAGTTCGGCCATGTGAAGCGCGCCACGCATCGCAACACCAGTTGGGACCGGGCCCGGTTCGAGGCCAGCATGCATCGCTGGGTCGATATCAGCGAGCCGGATTTCGGCGCCGCGCTGCTCAACGACAGCAAGTATGGCTACGACGCGGTCGAGCAACTGGTGCGCATCACGCTGTTGCGCGGCGCCACCTTCCCCGATCCGGCCTCGGACCGCGGCGAGCACCGCATCAAATATGCGCTGCTGGTGCATGAGGGGACGAGCGACCTCGCCAGCGTGCCGGTGGCGGCCGAGCGGTTCAACAACCCGGTGGCGGTGATCGGCGACAGCTCGGCGCGGGCCTCCAGCCCGGCTGACAGCACCAGCTTCTCGTTCGCCTCGGTCGACAAGCCGAACGTCACGCTGGAGACGGTGAAGAAGGCCGAAAAGAGCGATGCGCTGGTGCTGCGCGTGTTCGAGCACTCCAATGCCCGCGCCACCGCGACGATCAGCTTCGGCGTGCCAGTGAAATCGGCCAGGCTGGTCAACCTGATGGAAGAGGGCGGCGAGCCGGTCGCGGTGAGCGGCAACAGCGTGACGTTGCAGTTGAAGCCGTTCGAGATCGCGACATTGCTGCTGGAGGTGGAGGGCTGAAGCCGACCACCGCCCTCAATAACCCGCGTCCTCCAGCAGCATCGCCGCGGCTTTCTCTGCGATCATGATGGTTGGCGCATTGGTGTTGCCCGAGGTGATGGTCGGCATCACCGAGGCGTCGGCGATGCGCAGCCCGGCGATGCCGTTGAGCCGCAGTCGCGGGTCGACCACCGCGGCGGGGTCGCTGCCCATGCGGCAGGTGCCGACCGGATGGAAGATGGTGGTGCCGATATCGCCGGCGGCCTGCTCGAGTTCGGCATCGGTGCTGAAGCTCGGCCCCGGCCGATACTCCTCGGGTCGGTGCGGGGCGAAGGCCTTGCTCTCCAGCACAATGCGCCGCACCAGCCGGATCGCCTCCACCGCCACCTCGCGATCGGCAGCAGCCGACAGATAGTTGGGCTGGATCAGCGGCGCGGCCGTCGGGTCGGCGCTGGCGAGACGGATGTGGCCGCGGCTCTGCGGGCGAAGGTTGCAGACCGTCGCGGTGAAGGCCGGAAAGCGGTGCAGCGGCTCGCCGAACTTGTCGAGGCTCAGCGGCTGCACATGGAATTGCAGGTCGGCAGTAGCGCGCTCGGGCGACGAGCGGGTGAAGCCGCCCAACTGCGAGGGCGCCATAGTCATCGGGCCGCGCCGCGCCAGTCCGTATTGCAGGGCCATGCCGAGCTTGCCGGCGAGGCTGTTGGCCGAAACGTTGAGCGTCGGCAGGCCGCTGACCTTGAAGATCATCCGCAGCTGCAGATGGTCCTGCAGGTTCTCGCCCACCTGCTTCAGCTCATGCACCGTGGCGATGCCGTGCTCGGCCAGCAATTCCGGGTTGCCGATGCCGGAGAGCTGCAGCAATTGCGGCGAGTTCACCGCGCCGGCCGAAAGCACCACTTCGCGACCGGCCGTGACGCGCTTGGTCTGGCCCTGATGCCGGACCTCGATGCCGGTGACGCGGCGCCCCTCGGTGACGAGGCGCAGCGCCTGCGCGCCGGTCCACAGGGTCAGGTTGGGACGCCCCAGGGCCGGCTTCAGGAAGGCCGAGGCCGCGGACCAGCGCAGGCCCTGCTTCTGGTTGACCTCGAAATAGCCGACACCTTCGTTATCGCCGCCGTTGAAATCGGAGCTGGCGGGGATGCCCTGCTCGATCGCCGCGGCACGGAACAGGTCGAGCACCTTCCAGCTGAGCCGCATCCCCTCGACACGCAACTCGCCGTCCCGACCGTGATGCGGACTCGGCTCGCCCTCGCGCCGTTCGCTGCGCAGGAAATGCGGCAGCACGTCGTCCCAGCCCCAGCCCGGGTTGCCGAGCTGGCGCCAGTGGTCGTAGTCGGCGGCCTGGCCGCGCATGTAGATCATGCCGTTGATGGCCGAGGAACCGCCGATCACCTTGCCGCGCGGGTAGCCCAGCGTTCGCCCGTTCAGGCCCGGCACCGGCTCGGTGCGATAGCACCAGTCGGCCCGCGGGTTGCCCATGGCGTAGAGGTAGCCGACCGGGATGTGGAACCAGATCCAGTCATCCTTGCCGCCGGCCTCGAGCAGCAGCACCGAATGCCGACCCGACGCCGTCAGCCGGTTGGCCAGCGTGCAGCCGGCACTGCCCGCCCCGACCACGATGTAGTCGAAGCGCGGCGCTCCGGTATCGACGATCTCGGTGTCCAGCACGGCCCCCTCTGCTCCCCGCCGCAGTGACCACGCGACGGCGGCACTCGTCAATCGGGAGAGGGGTGCAGAAACAGAGAGGCCCAACCAGGAGGTGGAATCTCCAGTTGGGCCTCAGCCACCGGGCGGCGAAGCCCGATGACGGCGTTCACATAGCGACAGCTCCGGCGGAAGTCCAGCACGGATGTCGCATAGCTGGGTTACTCCGGCCAGCGATCGTCCGGCCGCCAGAAGCCGAGCTTGGGGGTGTTCCACTCGTCGGTGGGGAGGAACATGGTGCCGGGGGTGCGGAGGTTCTCTTCGATCGCCTCGAGGTTGAGGTCGACGCCGAGACCCGGTGCGTCGGGCACGGTGACGTAGCCATCGGCCATGTAGTTCTTCGGCAACCCGGTGACGAGGCTTTCCCAGAACGGCAGGTCGAGGCCGTGATGCTCGCAGGCGAGGAAGCTCGAGATCGCCGCCGCGGTGTGGATGTTGGCCATGAAACCGATGGGCGAGCCGGCGCAGTGGAGAGCGGTCGGGATGCCCTGCTCTTCCGCATCGTCGGAGATGCGCTTGGTCTCCATCAGGCCGCCCGAGGTGAGCAAGTCCGGGTGGACGATGTCGAAAGCGCGGGTCTGGATGGCCTCGCGGAAGCCGTCGCGCAGGTAGAGATCCTCACCGGCGGCGATCGGGGTCAACAGTGCGTCGGCCACCACCTTGTGGCCGGGAATGTCGAAGCGCGACACCGGGTCTTCCATCCAGGCGAGGTTGTAGGGCTCGAGCGCCTTGCCGAGCCGGATCACCTCGTCGGCGGTGAGATAGTTCTCGCCGAAATGGTCGACGCAGAGCTGGATGCCGTTGCCGACGGCCTTGCGCACCTCGGATACCACATGCGCGGCGCGCTCGATGGTCTCCTCGGTCAGCTTGACGCCACGGCCTGCCATCGGGGCCTTGAACCACTTGCCCATTTCGAAATCGGTTTCGTGCCGCGCGTCGTGGCCGATCAGCGGGCTGTCCCCGGTTTCGAACAGGCTGGGACGCAGATCGAACTTGATCCAGGTGAGGCCGCGGTCGCGACGGCCCTTCACCGCCTCGACGAAATCCTCCGGTGTCGGATCATCCGGGGTCGGGGTATCGCCATAGAGGCGGACCTTGTCGCGATACTTGCCGCCGAGCAGCTGGTAGCACGGCACGCCATAGACCTTGCCGATCAGGTCCATCAGCGCGATCTCGATGCCCGAGACGCCGCCGCCCTCGCGGCCCCAGTTGCCGAAGCGCTTGATTGCGCGGAAGATCATGTCGACGTTGCAGGGGTTCTGGCCGATGAGCATCGACTTGAACTGCAGCGCATTGCTGGCATGGCCGGCGTCGCGCACTTCACCGAGGCCATAGACGCCCTGGTTGGTGTCGATCCTGAGGATCGGATAGTCGTAATTGGCGGCCACCACGGCGAGGCGCATATCGGTGATGCGGAGCTCGGACGGGTTGGAGTGGGTGGTGATGGCGTTTTCGATCCGCCCCAGCTGCTTGTCGGTCATTGGCTTTCTCGGTTGGTCACAGCCGGCTGCGCCGGCAAAGGGGTTACCGCTCAGCGGCGATGCGTGTAGGCGGGAAGCATCAGGTCGGCGAGGTCGTCCATGATGGCGGCGGCCTCGGCGCGGGCGGCATCATCGAGCGCGCGGAAGCCGGATTGGCGCACCGCATTGGACGGGATCACGCCGCGCGCCTTCAGCACCTCCTTCATCAGCGGCATGCCGTAATTGCTCTCCATGTCGAGCAGCGGCAGCAGGCGCTGGAAGATGTTCCGGGCGCGCTTGTCGTCCTTGGCTTCGATAGCGTTCCACAACGCCACGTGCACGTCGGCGATTTCACAGGCCGGCATGGTGCCGGAAACCCCGTGGCGGACTTCCTCCATCAGCGTCTTGCCGGCCTTGCCGCCCATCACGCCCTCAAGCTTGTCGCCGCAGAGCCGGATGATCTCGCCGACGGTCTGGGCCGGGTAACCCGACTCTTCCTTGACGAAGCGGGCAGTGGGAATATCCCGCACCAGTTCGGCAATGAGGCCGGCGCTGAGCGGCGAAGCGCCCTGCCCCGAAACGTTCTGGATGACGAGCGGCAGCGACGTGGCGGCGCCGATCGCGGCGTAGTGCGCCTTGATGTCGGCCGGGCTCGAGGGATGGAGGGTCGGCGGCAGCGACATCACCGCGTCGGCGCCGATCAACTCGGCGTGCCGGGCGAATTCGACGGCGAGGTGATAGTGTGGCGCCGAGACGGCGACGATCACCGGCACCTTACCCTTGGCCTTGTTGACGACGATTTCGGCGGCGCGCCGGCGCTCGGCTTCGCTGAGGTAGAAGCCCTCGCTGGCGAGCGCATTGGCGACGACGCCATGGACGCCGGCGGCGAGGCAGAAATCGAGCGTGCGCTCCAGCGCTGCCTCATCCAGCCGGAAGTCGTCGGTGAACGGCGTCGTGACGATCACGAAGATGCCGCGGTAGTCGGTGCGATCCATTTTTGCTTTGCCTTGTTTCGGGATCAGGTGCCGGCGAGGGCGCCCTTGGTCATACCGGAGACCAGGAACGGCTCGAGGAAGATGAAGAGGACGATAGCGGGCAGAACCGAGATCGTGCCAGCCGCCATCAGCATTGACCAGTCGACCATCTGCTCACCCACAAAGGACTGCATGCCGACGGTCAGCACCTGCACCTCGGGCTTGTCGACGAGGGTACGGGCGAAGATGAATTCCGACCAGCTGGTGAGCACCAGGTAAACGGTCGAGGCGGCGAGCCCGGGCTTCGCCAACGGCAGAATGACGAGGCGCATGGCCTGCAACTGGCTCGCGCCATCGATCATCGCCGCCTGTTCGAGCTCGCGCGGGATACGGTCGAAGAACCCCTTCATCAGCCAGGTGGCGAGCGGCACGCCGATCGTCATGTTGGCGAGCACGATCCCGACCAGCGAATTGAACAGGCCGGTATTGGTGTAGATGATGAACAACGGGATCAGGATCAGGCTCGCCGGGATCAGCTTGCTGACCAGGAGCGTGGCGCCCAGCGCCTGCTGCGGCGGGCTCGAGAAGCGCGACAGCGAGTAGCCGGCAAGCGTCGAGACGAACAGGCTGAGCAGAGTCGAGGCGGTGGCGACGATCAGGCTGTTCATGATCCAGGTGAAGAACGGCCGGTTCTCGAACACTTTCACGAAGGCATCGAAGCGCACCCGGCTGAGATCGGGCAGCAGCGAGGGCGCTCGCGACAGGATCGCGTCGGTCGGCATGATCGCGGTCATCACCATCCAGTAGAACGGGAACAGCGTGATCAGGGCGAAGCCGGCGAGGACCAGGAAGCCGAGGATGCGCATGGGCGTGAGGGCGGGTTTCATCGGCGTGGCCTCAGAACTTCGAGCGGCGCGCCAGCGCGGCCATGGTGACGGCGATCAGGAAAGCGGCGGCGATCATCAGCGTGCCGACGGCAGTGGCGGTGCCCATGCGGAAATAGTGGAAGGCTTCCTTGTAGACATAGAGCGCCAGCGTTTCGGTAGCATGCGCCGGCCCGCCACCGGTGGTGGCGAAGATGATGTCGACATCGCGGAACACACCGAGCGCCGAGATCATGATGACGAGGAACGAGGCGGTCTGGATGCCCGGCCAGGTGATGTAGCCGAACTGCTGCGGGTTGGTGGCGCCATCGACATTGGCCGCCTCGTAGAGCTCCTTGGGGATCGACTGCAGCGCGGCAAGCAGTGTGAGGGTGATCAGCGGGTAGGTCTTCCAGACGGTCGGCAGGATCACCGCGAGGAGCGAGGTGCGGCTGTCGACGAACCACGGCATCTCGCCCTGCAGCAGCCCGATGCTGCGCAACATGGCGTTGAACACGCCGAACGAGCCGTCGAGCACCCAGAGGAACATGATGGCGACGATCACCCCGGGCACCGCCCAGGGGATCAGGACGATGGTGCGGAGGATGCGGTTGCCGGGCAACTGCTTGTTGAGCAGCAAAGCGGTGCCCAGCCCGACGAGGAAGGCGCCGCCGACGCTGCCGCCGACATAGAGCGCCGAGTTCAGCGTCGAGCGCCAGAACAGCGGATCGCCGAGGACGCGGGCATAGTTGCCGAAGCCGAGCGGCAGTTCGCCGATCTTGGCGAAGTTCATCACCTTGCCGTCGCGGAACGAGATGTCGAGCACCTGGTACAGCGGGTAGACGATCAGGATCAGCACGGCCGCGGCGGCGGGCAGCAGCAGGGCGAAGCTCAGCAGCGTCTGTCGGCGGTGATAGTTGATGTCGAACAGCCGCGGCTTCAGCGCGCTGCTGTCGAGCGAGGACGTATTCGTCATCGGCCGCATCCCGGTCAGGTTGGCGAAGGAGAGGCGCGGCCCTGAGGGAGGGCCGCGCCAGGGGGAGATCCAGGGAGGCGGATCGCCCTAGTTCAGGGGAACAGCGCGCTCGAGTTCGGCCTGGGCGTCGGCCAGTATCTTGTCGACCGGCTCCTCGGTGGTGAGCACCTTGAGCGCGGCAGTGCGCAGGATCGCCGAGTACTCGGCAAAATTGGCGCGCACCGACTGCTCGGACGAGAAGATCGGCAGGCCGTCCTTGGCCGCATCGCTGATCACCGCGAGATGCGGATACTGCGCTTCATCTTCGGCGGTCAGCACCGAGGCGGCGCGCCCGGAGGGCTGGCCGGTGATGATCAGATACTCGCGCTGCCACTCCGGCTTGGTCGCGAACTGGATGAACTTCCAGGCGGCCGCTTCGGTCGCTTCGTCGAGGCCCTCGGCGATGTGGATGGTGATGCCACCCGGCGCCTGCTGCGGATCCCACGGCACGCGGACCATCTTGAGGTTGGGACGCATCTCGGGCGTGGCCTTCTCGAGCCACGACCAGACCCACGGGCCATCGACGAGGAAGGCGGTCTTGCCATCAACGAAGAGCTGGCGCGCCACGGCGGAGTTGTTGCCGAGCGGGGCGTTCTTGCCGACGGTGTTGCGGTAGGTCTCGACCGCCGCGATCACCTCGGGCGCGGTGAGGTTGTACTTGCCGTCGACGATGACGTCGGTGCCGGCATATTTGATGTAACGGTGCAGGTCTTCCATCACCGTGGGGTGCTCGGTGGTGACGGCCGAGAGCCCGAACACGCCGTCGGCGGGCTTGCTCATCGCCGCCACGGCCGCCTGGTACTCGGCGAAATTGGTGGGCACGGCGACGCCGGCGTCAGCCAGCAGCTTCTCGTTGTAGAACAGCATATTGGCGCTGTTCGAAACGATGACACCGCGGGTTTCGCCATCCCAGGTCAAACCGGCCTGCGCCCCGGCCCAGCCGGTTTCGATGTCAGTGCCCTTGATGTGATCGTCGAGGCCGGCGAGCCAGCCTTGCGCGGCGTAGGCGCCGAAATTCTGCTCGGAGATCTGCAGCACGGCCGGCGCGCGGTTCGACGCGAAACGGATGGTCATCTGCGTCAGGTAGTCGGCGAACGGCACGTAGACGCGGCCGATCTTGATATCGGGGTTTTCCTTCTCGAAGGCGTTGATGACGGCCTTCCACCAGTCGGAATTGCCGGGCTCTTCCAGCTGCCACGACGAAAAATCGAGCATTGTCTGCGCCTGCGCCGGCAGCGCGGCGAGGCTGGCCCCCAAGCCAATGGTGGCGGCCAATAATAGCTTCTTGATCACAATGATCCTCCCAGTAAGCCATTTCGGCGGACTGCATGGTCCACCTTTCAAAACAAGCGCAAAGCTCCGCCGCGGCCGGAAATGCCGTTGCAATCGCCCATCGCGTTGCTAATCACCTGACGAGACGTGGCGCCCAGCGGCGTTGTTGTTGGATTTCCGCTGGACCGCCCGACAGCAGGTACGTATACGAACATGCAAGATCGTATCAAACCTGTCAACATCGTATACGATGCGACATTATGCCGAGGATGCCATGGACCAGGACGCGCCACCGGTAGCCAAGCCCCGCAGGCGAAACGGCGCCTCCGAGGTCAAGACCGAAACCACCTATCAGCGGGTCACCAACCTGCTGAGGACCGAGATCATCGCCGGCGACATCCCTCTGGGCGGCTGGCTGCGGATGACCGCCATAGCCGAGCGCTTCGGGGTCAGCGTGCAGCCGGTGCGCGAGGCGTTGCAGCAGCTCGAGGGCGAAGGCCTGGTCGAGATGATCCCCAACCATGGGGCGCGGGTGCGCGAGATCGACCGCAACCGGCTGGTCTATTCGCACGAGATCGGCGAGGCGCTGGAATCGTTCCTTTCCCGGCAGTTCGCGGAGGAGGCTTCGCTGTCGTCGCTCAAAAAGCTCGAGGCGCTGCAGGTCGAGCACGACGCGGCGATCGAAGCGATGGACTGGGCCAGGATCGACGCCGCCAACCATGCCTTTCATCGCTTCATCAACACCCATGGCGGCAATCTCGAAGCGGCCGACCTGATCGCCCGCTATTACGGGCTGAGCGAAAGCCTGATGAACAAGCAGGGACGCGACGCCGCCTTCGCCAGCCGCGTCCGCACCGAGCATCACGCCCTGCTCGACGCTTTCCGTCGGCGCGATCCGGATGCGGCGGCGAAGATCAATGCGCAGCATGTGCGCGGCACGCTCGGCGACGTGCTGGCGGCGTATGAGGCGACGAAGCGCTGAGGTCGAAGCAACGCCGCTGACGGGCCGGCGCGGGAAGAGTACCCCCACCCCTGTCCCCTCCCCGCAAGGGGGTGGGAGACGCTCTCACCGGCGCCAGTGTTCTGGTCTCCTCCCCCTTGCGGGGGAGGGACAGGGTGGGGGGTCTTCTTCTTGCACTGAGCTATCCCCACACATGATGCGGCTGCCCTCCCCACATCCACCCTTGTCATCCCAACGAGACTTTGTATGATAAACAGACATTCTGACAAGCCCCTCGTGATTCAGTAAAAGGGAGGTACAAGCGGGAGCACGGACTCACGGGTCCGGGACGGCCAAAGGACGGAGCAGTTCATGTCGGTGATTACGCGTCAGTCGGGCGGCACACGGGGCAACAGCCTCGGCGGCCTCATGCAGGTGCGCGGCATCCTGGGGGGCATCGTCGCCGATCTGGGGCGACGAGTGGTGGCGGGAGAATGGAAATCCGGCGAGACGCTGCCCACCGAGGCCGAACTGATGGCCGAGCTCGAGGTGGGCCGGTCGGTGGTTCGCGAGGCGATGCGCATTCTCAATGCCAAGGGCCTGGTGCGCAGCCGGCAGATGGAAGGCACCACCGTGATGCCGCGCGCCAACTGGCGGCTGCTCGACCCCGACCTGATCCAGTGGCGGATCGAAGCCGCCGACAGGAAGACGCTGCTGAAGGACCTGTTGCAGGTCCGCCTGGCGCTCGAGCCCGGCGTCGTCTGGATCGCCACCGCCACCGGATCGGACGAAGCCAAGGCGCGCATCCATGCCGCCTGGAAGGCCAAGACCGATGTCCTCACCGAGTCGTCGTCCCCGCAGGAACAACGCGACCATTTCATCACTCACGATCTCGAATTTCATCGCGCGTTCCTCGCCGCGGTCGGTTCGGAGATCCTCGAGCAGCTCTTCTCGGTGATCGAGGCGGCCCTGTCGCTGATGATCGACGGGCAGATGCAGGCGAGGGGTTCGACAACCACGCTGGTGGGGATGGAGGAGACCAACCAACTGCATCAGGACGTCTATGACGCCTTCGCCGCCGGGGATGCCGACAAGGCCGAACAGGCGATGCGCTACCTGATCCAGCGCGCCATTATCGACGCCAACGAGGGCTTCGCGCTCAGCGAGTGACGGGCCCCGCAAAGGGACGACATGACAGAGCCGACAGGGGAGCAACGCCAGCTGTTCAAGCGGGTGGCGGAGCGGCTGCAACAACACGATTTCAAGGGCTGGTTCTACGGCGACTCGGTGGGCTTCGAGGGCCTGATCGCCGCCGGCGACATGCTTGATGTGAACACCTGGCAGGATTTCTCGCAGGGCTTCTTCCGCGCCTGGGCGACCCGCATGGTGCCGTTCCAGCTCGATGACAACACGGCGCCCGGACACGCCATGTGCGAGATCGTCAAGCGCACCGACGACCAGGTGCTGTTCGCGGCGGTGAAAAAGCTCGCCGAGCATCTCTATGCCCGCCGCCGGGTACGCGGCGTCAGCATCACCTTCGAGGACACCCTGCGCGCCCTGCGCCAGCCTTATGGTGGCGTGCCGCTTTCAGCGGAGGACCAGCAGTTCATGCAGGACCCGGGCGCCGGCATCTGGCTCGACTGCATGCATTTCGATCCGCCGTTCTACGCCCATCTCGCGGCGATCGGCGGCGGCGCCGAGTGGTCGCAGCGGGCGGTGGACGAAATCCTCGGCTATTGCGAACTGCTGTTCGATCCGGAACTGGGCACCTACAACCACTATTGGCTGGAAAAGACCGAGCGTTCCTATATCCGCGGCTGGGGCCGCGGCCAGGGCTGGGCCCTGCTCGGGTTGCTCGACGTGGTCGAGCATGCCAGCGAGAGTTCGAAGAATTATGACGAGGTGGTGCGCCGGACGCAGAACCTGGCGCTGGCGATGCGCGACTGGCAACTCGCCGACGGCAACTGGTGGGCCATGGTGCACGAGCCGAGTTCGGGGCCCGAGTCGTCGACCGCTGCGTTCATGTCGTGTGCGTTCTACCGGGGTATTCGGTTGGGCATTCTGCCGGCAGCCGAGTTCCGGGCCGCGGCGGACAAGGCCTATGATGCGATGGTGCGGAATCTCGATGCCGAGGGGAACCTGCAGGGCGTGTCCGCAGCGGTCTATGCGGCGCTGGTGCAGGAGCATTACTGGCACGTGCCGCGGGGTTACATCGTGCCGTGGGGCCAGGGCCCGGTGCTGACCGCGGCATTGGCGCGGGCTCGGGTGGACGAGGCCTGACTGCCGGTAGACGGCCTCACGTTACACCGGCGCCTGTGGCCTCCCCCCACCCAGCTACGCTACGGCTCCGCCTAGCTGCGCTACCCTCCCCACGAGGGGGAGGGAGATCTGACTGCAAGTTCCTCGGTTCTATCGTCTCCCTCCCCCTTGTGGGGAGGGCAGCAGAGCTTGTGAGCGAAGCGAACTAGCGCCGCTGGGTGGGGGGCTTGCACCAGCTGTCCAAACCTCACCCAAATTCCGGCGCCGCCAGCCCCTGCACTCCCGGACGACAGACCAGCAAATTCCCCGACTCCGGCGCCGCCGCCAGCTCGGCCTCCGTCGCGCCATAGCTTGCCGTGGTGATGTACAAGTCACCGAGATCAGGCCCGCCAAACGCGCAGCTGGTGGGTTTGGCCACCGGCACTTCCAGCACCATGTCGACTTCGCCGCGCGGGTTGAAGCGGACCACGCAGTTGCCATCCCAGCGGGCGTTCCACAGGCACCCCTCGGCATCGACGGTCGAACCGTCGGGCACACCGCGATCGAATTTGGCGAAGGGCCGCTTGTTGCTGATCACGCCATCATCGAGGTCAAAGTCGTAGGCCGAGATCACCCCCGAAGCGGTGTCGCAGAAATACATGGTGCGGTTATCGGGGCTCCAGCACACCGTGTTGGAGATCCAGATGCCGGTGTCGTGCGCGGTGAGCGTCAGGTCCGGATCGAGCCGGTAGAGCGTTCCCGCCGCTTCGAGCAGGTCCATGCCGGCGCCGTTGGGCTGCAGGTTGTTCTGCATGGTGCCGAACCAGAAGCGCCCCCTGGCGTCGGTGCCGCCATCGTTGGAGCGATTGTAGGGCTTTGCCGGGTCGGGATCGAGCAGGTGGGTCAGCTGTTTGCTGGCGAAATCGAAGCTCGAAACGCCGCTATGGGTGGCGACGATCAGTCCGCTGCCATCGCGTCTGGCACGGACGCTCATCACCATCTGCGGCATCGGGTAAGTGTCGGTCACCCCGCTTGCCGGGTCGTAGCAGTGGAGCCTGGCCGGCTGCGGCACGTCCACCCACCAGAGCTTTTGCCGCCGGGCGTCCCAGAAGGCGCCCTCCCCCAACAGGTCATGGCTGGCGACGGCAGTTGAAACCGAAATGGACACGGAACGTCTCCCCTCTATTCGTACATGCGAATGGTGACGCCGCCATCGATCACGATGTTGGCGCCGACGATGAAGCGGGCCTCGTCGGAGGCGAGCAGGGCGGCGACCGCGGCCACCTCGTCTGGCCGGCCGAGCCGGCCGACCGGCTGCTTTGCCTCGACCTTGCGGCGGGCTTCCGGATCCGGGTTCTCGGCGAACATCCGCTGGTTCAGCGGCGTGTCGATGTAGCCGGGCGAGATGGCGTTCACGGTGATGCCGCGGTCGGCATATTCGAGCGCCAGCGAGCGGGTCAGCCCCAGCAACCCGTGCTTGGCGATCGGGTATGGGAAGGTGTTGCGGATGATCTGGAACGAGTGGTTGGAAGCGATATTGACGATCGCCCCCTGCCCCCGCGCCAGCATTGCCGGCAGCACGGCGCGGCAACAGAACCAGGCGCCATCGAGATCGACCGACATGCAGCGGGCCCAATCGGCATCGGTGATGTCGAGCGGATCTCCGAACACGGCGATACCGGCATTGTTGACGAGGATATCGGGCGCGCCAAGGGTCGCGATGGTTTCAGCCACCATGGCCTCGACACTCCTCGCATCGGCGACATCGCAGTGAATGAACTGCGCCCTGGTGCCGGTCTCGGCCCGCAACGCGGCGGCTGTCGCCTCGCCCAGCGCCGGGCTGATCTCGGCCACCACAACATGCGCCCCCTCGCTGGCGAAACGGCGGGCAATGGCCTCGCCGATGCCCTGACCGGCGCCGGTGACAATGGCGACCCTGTCGCGCAAACGCTCCAAAACGATCCCTCCCAAGACACGTCCACACCCATCGTTCACGGGGCGCGTTGACTTTGTCAGATAAACAGATAAGCATCCCGGACGTCAACGGAGACCATCCCGGCAATTGGGAGGCCCGTTCCGAGGATTTCACATCGGTCAGGGAGGACCAAATGACCAAAACGTCTCGCATGCTCGGGCATGCGCTGCTGGCTGCCGGCATGTTCGGCATGGCATTGAGCGGCGCGGCAATGGCGCAGGAGAAGCTGATCGTCGGCATCTACAAGTCCGGCACGCAGCAATATTTCATCGATGAGGCAGCGGGCTTCACCAAGGCGGCGGAAGCGGCTGGCTACACCGCCAAGATCATCAACGTCGAGCTCGACGCCAACCTCGCGATCAACGCCATCACCGACGCGATCGCCTCTGGCGCCAAGGGCATCGGCATCACCGCGCCGGACCAGGCGATCGGGCCGGCGGTAACCAAGGCCGCGGCGGACGCCGGCGTGCTGCTGGTCGCCACCGACGACTCGCTGAAGGACGGCGCCGGCAATGCCGTCCCCTATGTCGGCTTCGACGGCAAGGACATGGGCACCAAGGTCGGTGTCGCCGCCGGCGACCTGCTCAAGGGCTCGGGTTGGCTCGAGGCCGGTAATTACGGCATTCTGTCGGTCGAAGTGCAGACGCTGTCGGTCTGCAACGACCGCACCAACGCCTCGCGCGATGAAGTGACCAAGGCCGGCGCTGACGCCGGCAAGATCTTCCCCGTCGCCTATGACGGCACCACCAACTCGTCGCTCGAAGCGGCCGGCCCGGTGATCACCGCGCACCCGGATGTCGAAAAGTGGGTGGTGTTCGCCTGTAACGACGAAGGCGCGCTGGGCGCCGTCAATGCGCTGGCCAATGCCGGCTTCTCGCCCGACAACATCATTGCGGTGGGCCTCGGCGCCTACGAAGCCTGCCGGCCGTGGGCCGCGGGCCAGCCGTCGGGCTTCAAGGCGGCGCTCTATATCAGCGGCGTCGACGTGGGCGAAGCGGCAGCCAACGCGCTGATCAATGCCATCGAGAAGGGCGAGCCGCTGCCGCCGAACACGGTGGCTGCGACCTCGATCGTCGACCCGACCAACTACAAGGACGCGATGCCCTGCACCTGAGGCAGGCGCTGAGCGCATGGGCGGGCCTACAGGTCCGCCCCCTTTCCCACTGGTATCGTTCGTGATGACCGACACACCTGTTCTCGACATCCGCGGCGTCGGCAAGGCGTTTCCCAATGTCCGCGCCCTCAGCAATCTCAGCTTCGACGTCCGGCGCGGCGAGGTGATGGCGTTCGTCGGCGAGAACGGCGCCGGCAAATCCACCCTGCTGAAAATCCTTTCCGGCGACTACCAGCTCGACGAAGGCAGCGTGCTGCTGGACGGGCAGGAGGTCAGCCATGCGAGCCCCTTGGCGGCGCGGCGCGCCGGCTTCCGCCTGGTGCGGCAGGAGCCCGAGATCGTGCCGCATGTCAGCGCGGCCGAAAACATCTTCGTCGGCGAGTTGCCGCAGCGTGGCGGGGTGGTCGACTTCAGGCAGTTGCGCGCCGACGCAAGGGCGTTGCTGGTCGAATGCGGCTTTGACGGCCTGCTCGACCTCGACGCCCAGGGCGACAGTTTTTCGCCGGCGCAGCGCCATATCGTCGAGATCGCGCGGGCCCTGAAGCCCGGCGTCAAGGTGATCGCTTTCGATGAGCCGACCTCATCGCTTACGGCCGACGAAACCGAGCGGCTGTTCGCGCTGATCCGCAAGCTTCGCGACCGCGGCCTCGCGGTGATCTATGTGACCCACCGCCTGCATGAGGTGATGGCGATCTCCGATCGTATCGTCATCCTGCGCGACGGGCGGCTGATCGGGGTAAAGGAGACCACCGCGACGACACCCGATGAAGTGGTGCGGATGATGGTCGGACGCGACCTCTCCTATGGCTTTTCGCGCACCGAGACGACGCGCGACGAGGTGGTGCTGGACGTGCGCGGGCTCAAGAGCCGCTGGCACCGCGACATCAGTTTCCAGATCCGCGCCGGCGAAATCCTCGGCTTTGCCGGATTGGTCGGCGCGGGACGGACCGAACTCGCCAAGGTGATCTTCGGCGAATACCACCGCAGCGCCGGCGAGATCCGCATTGCCGGCAAGCCGGCCCATATCCGAACCCCATCCGACGCCATCCGCGCTTCGATCGGCTTTGCCCCGGAGGACCGCAAGGGCGAGGGGCTTATCCTCGTCCGCTCGGTGATGGAAAACGCCTCGATGGCTGTGTTCTCGACGCTCGCCCGCTGGGGTGTGCTGCGCAACCGAATGATGGTCGACACCGTCGAGCCGCTGATCAAAAGCCTCGAGATCAAGACCCCGTCGCTCGAGCAGGAAGTCGGCAAGCTGTCGGGCGGCAACCAGCAGAAGGTGGTGCTGGCCCGCTGGCTCGCCGCCAAGCCCAAGGTGCTGATCCTCGACGAGCCGACCCGCGCCGTCGATGTCGGTGCCAAGGCCGAGATCTACCGGCTGATCGACAGCCTCGCCAAGTCCGGCATCGCCATCATGCTGATCTCGTCGGAGATGCCCGAACTGCTGGCGCTCGCCGACCGCATCGTCGTCATGCATGGCGGCAGAATTTCCGCGCCGATCGAGAAGCGCGACGCTTCCGAAGAGGCGATCCTCAACCACGCGCTCGGCCAGCGCGCCGCCTAAGCCCAGAGGACACAATGACCAACATGTCCAGTTCTTCCATCCAGCCGAGCAGCAGCAACAACCCGTTGAAGGCGATCACCCGTTTCGTCGGGGCGGAGAACCTGTCGCTGATCATCGCCCTGGTGCTGCTGGTGGCGCTGATCGCCTCGCAGACGCCGTTCTTCTTCGCGCCGCGCAACCTTATGAATATCGGCATGAACCTGAGCGTCGTCGGACTGCTCGGGGTCGGCATGACCATCGTCATCGTCTCGGGCGCACTCGACATTTCGGTCGGCTCGATCGCCGGCGTCGCCTCAGTGGTGTCGGCCATGCTGGTGACCTATGCCGGCACAGTGCTGGGCGGCGTGGCGGTCGGCGTCCTCGCCGGCGCCATCCTCGGCGTCGTCAACGCGGCGATCATCACCTATCTGCGGGTCAACGCGGTGGTCGCGACCCTTGCGACGCTCTCGGCCTATCGGGGGCTGGCCTTCCTCATCGCTCCGGAAGGCCGACCGATCGGCGTGCTCGACCAGAATTTCGCCTGGCTCGGCTCGGGCCGCATCCTCGAAGGCGGCGGTTTTCCGGGCATTCCGGTGTCGCTGATCCTGCTCATCATCATCGCCGCCATCGGGCATTTCGTGATGAGCTCGACGGTGTTCGGTCGCGCCGTCTACTCGATGGGCGGCAACCCGGCGGCGGCACGGCTCGCGGGCATCAACCTCAACCGGATGAAGTTCTACATCTTCACCATTTCCGGCGCGCTGGCGGGCCTTGCCGGGGTGCTGGTGACGGCGCGCACCAGCTCGGGCCAACCGGCCTCGGGTACGCAGGGGCTGGAGCTCGAAGCCATCACCGCGGTGTTCCTCGGCGGCGCCATCCTCGCCGGCGGCAAGGGGACCATCGTCGGCACCATGCTCGCCGTGGTGCTGCTGGCGACGCTCTCGAACGGCATGAACCTCCTGGGCATTCCGACTTTCTACCAGCTGGTCGCCAAGGGCTTCCTGCTGGTCGTCGCCGTGGCCATCGGGCAGTGGCGCATGGCGCGGGCCGAGAAGACTCAGGCGCGTGCGGCCGCCGCGACGGGGAGTTGAGGGATGAACACCACTCTACTCGAGAACGAGCGTGTTCGCGTGGCCGTGCAGCCCGACTACGGCGCCCGGGTCACCAGCCTCCTCGACAAGCAGAGCGGGCGCGAGTGGATCGCGCAGGGGCAACCGAGTTCGAATATCGGTGAAGACGCGGCGTATGCCGGCGACGAGGCGGTCGGCTGGGACGAGTGCTTCCCGACGGTTTCACCGTGGGACGCCGGTCACACCGCCTGGGGGCGAAAGCTGCGCGACCATGGCGACCTGTGGGGCCGTCCATTCGTCGTCGAACAGCGGACGCCGACGGCACTGCGCGTGAGCTACGCCGACCCGCAGTTCCGCTTCAGCCGCGAGCTGCGGCTCGACGGGGCATCACTGATCGCGCGTTACCAGGTCGAGAACCGCGCCGCCGCGTCGCTGGCCTATCTCTGGGCCCTGCATGGCCTGCTCGCCGTCACCGACGCCGACAGCATCGAGCTGCCTGGGGTCGAGACGGTATCGGCGACCTATCTGTCGCTCGGCGACAGGTTCCTCAGCGTACCCGAGCTCGCCTGGTCGAAGCCCAACGGCGTGCTGCCGTTCACGCTCGACAAGGTGCAGCCGGCCAGTTCGGTATTTGCCGGCAAGTTCTACGCCAAGGTGCCGAGCCATACCGCCCGCGTCGGACACGCCGGGCAATGGCTCGAACTGAACTGGGACCAGAGCGTCGAGCAACTCGGCATCTGGCTGACCTATGGCGGCTGGCCGGGACCCGGCGGCCACCACGAGATCGCGCTCGAGCCGACCAATGCCGCCGCCGATTCGCTCGGCGAAGCCATCGACGCCGGCGCTCCGCCGCTCGCCCCAGGCGAGCGCCGCGACTGGCGCGTCACCCTTACCCTCACTTCCTGAACACCGGACCCGACATGACCGAAGAACCGCACATCCTCTACAGCGTCGAAAACGGCGTCGCGCATATGCAGATGAACCGGCCGAAAAAGCTCAACGCCATCACGGCGGCGATGGGCGGCGAGTTCGTGCGCATCTGCCGCGAAGTCGATTATCGCGATGACATCAAGGTGCTGGTGATCTCGGGAGCCGGCGACCGCTCGTTCTCCGCCGGCAGCGATGTCGGGGCGCTCGACGACCTGGGCGAGCCGTGGGAACAGCGCAACCGCGCCGAGTACGACCGCGACTATATCGCGCCGCTCTTGAAGCTCAGGAAGCCGGCGATCGCGGCGATCGACGGCTATTGCCTCGGCGGCGGGCTGGAAGTGGCGATGAGCTGCGATATCCGCGTCGCCACCGAGCGCTCGAGCTTCGGCGCACCGGAAGTGCGGCGCGGCTGGCACGCGGGCTCGGGCAATACCTCGATCCTGCCGCGGCTGATCGGCTACGGCAACGCGGCGCGCTGGATCCTCACCGGAGACATTTTCCCCGCCGCCGAAGCGCATCGCGTCGGCTTCGTGCAGGACCTGGTGAGCGTCGAGGAGCTGTGGCCGCGCGTCCAGGCCATTGCCGAGCGGCTGGCGAGGAACCCGCCGATCGCCGTGCAGTCGGCCAAGAATATCATCAAGCAGAGCCAGGGCACCTCGATCATGCAGGGGCTGGCCTGGGAGAATGACGGCTACACCCTGTGCATGGGCACCGAAGACGCGGCCGAGGGCATCAAGGCCTTTGCCGAAAAGCGCGACCCCGTGTTCCGCGGGCGCTGAGAAAGCATCGAAATGAACGAACACGCTCCCCTCAACCGCGGCCCGCTGACCGGCCTCAAGGTGCTCGACCTGACCATCGCGCTGGCCGGCCCGATGTGCACGCAGCGCATGGGCGAAATGGGCGCCGACATCGTCAAGGTGGAGGCCCCTGGAGGCGGCGATTTCTCGCGCTACTCGACCATGGCGGGGGTCACCAAGTTCGGCGACGCCACCACCTTCATCACGCTCAACCGCAACAAGCGCTCGCTGATCCTCGACCTCAAGTCGGATGCCGGGCGCGAAGTGCTGTACCGCATGGTGAAGGATGCCGACGTGCTGGTGCAGAATTTCCGGCCGCGGGTCGCCAGCAAGCTCGGCATCGACTTCGCGACGCTGAGCGCCATCAACCCGCGGCTCGTCTATGGCTCGATCAGCGGTTATGGCGAGGATGGGCCGATGAAGGACCGGCCGGGCCAGGACCTCCTGGTGCAGAGCTTTGCCGGGCTCACCATGAATGCCGGCCGCGCCTCGGGTCTGCCGCACCCCTCACCGCTCTACATGGTCGACGTCTCGGCCTCGCACCTCCTCACCGAAGGCGTGCTGGCGGCTTTGGTGGCACGCGGCATTACCGGGCGCGGACAGGAGATCAAGGTCTCGATGGTCTCGGCGATCATGGAGATGCAGATCCAGGAGCTCACCTCCTACATGTCGACCGAGGCGCCACCGACCCGTTCGGAGAGCCCGCAGGTCTCGATCTGGATGGAGCCGCCTTACGGCATTTATGCCTGCACCGACGGCCACCTGGCGCTGGCACAGGTCGACCTCAACGTGCTCGCCGAGGTGATCGGCGTGCCCGTGCTGAAGTCGCTGAAGGCGTCGCGCCCGAAGCAGACCGACAGTGCGGCGCTGATGCAATGGCGCGACGACATCTACAATGCCGTGGCGGCGAAACTGGCGACCGATACGGTGGCGCATTGGGATGAACTGCTGACCGAGCACGGCCTCTGGTGCGGGCCGGTCAACAACTACGAACGGTTCCTCAGCCACCCGCAGACGCAGCGCTATCTCACCACCATGACGCATTCGAAGGGCGGCGAGTATCGCACTGTCGCGCCGGCGATCCATTTCTCGGAACAGCCCGCCCCGGCGCTGCGCGGCTCGCCCCGCTATGGCGAGCACAGCCGCGAAGTGCTGCTGGGTGCTGGCCTGTCGACGGCCGAAGTGGATAAGCTGATTGCCGACCGCGTCGCGGTGACCGAGGTGGAGAAGGCGTGATGACTGGGCGGCTCGACGGCGAACATGTGCTGGTCACCGGCGGCAGCCGGGGGATCGGCGCCGCCATCGTCGAAAAAGCGCTGGCCGAGGGCGCGCGCGTCTCGATCGTCGATATCGAAGAGCAGGCGGGGCGGGCGTTCGCCGCCTCGCTGGGCGCCGGTGACCGAGTGTATTTCGGCCGCGGCGACATCCGGGTGGCCGACGAAATCAAGGCGTTCCACGCCGCGGCGGTCGCAAAGCTCGGACCGGTGACCGGGCTCGTCAACAATGCCGGGCGCAACTCCAACGCCGATCCGGTGACGATGACCGAGGCGCAGTGGGACGATGTGTTCTCGGTCGACCTCAAATCGGCGTGGCTCTGCGCCCGCGAGGTGCTGCCGGCGATGCTCGCCGCCAGGCGCGGTGCCATCGTCAACATCGCCTCGGTGCATGCCGACCACACCTTCCCCGGCTATTTTCCCTATGCCGCAGCAAAGTCCGGCCTGGTCGGGCTGACCCGCTCGCTGGCGCTGGAAGTCGGCCCGCAGCAGATCCGGGTCAACGCACTGTCGCCGGGCTGGACCGAGACCCGGCTGGTGGCCGAGTACTTTGCCACCCAGCCGGCCTCGATGCGCCAGCAGGTGCTCGACGTGCATCCAATGGGCCGCATCGCGACGCCAATGGAAATCGCCAACTGCGCGGTGTTCCTGCTGTCTGATGAGGCTAGTTTCGTCACCGGCGCCAACTGGCGCGTCGATGGCGGCATGGGGGCGAGGTTTGCCGGGTAGGATCGCTGATCGGGCGGTAGGCTCGGCTTCTGACGTACCCACCGGCTGTCATCCCTGCGAAAGCAGGGACCCAACTATCCGTTTGCGCGGGCTGAGAGTTGGATCCCTGCTTTCGCAGGGATGACACCGTGGATAGGTGGACCTGTGCAGCTCAATTGGTCCTAACCCGCTCAAAAACCTCACCCTTGCTGTTGTCGCTCACAGCCCGATAGGCCACTCTCGGCACAACAAGAACGAGGGAGTGACGATGACCAGGTTGGGTGAAACGCGGTCGCTGGTGTGGGCGCATGGCGTGGTCAGCGTCGAGAGCTTGGGCGGGATGATCGGGCCGACGCTGTTCGTGTTGCCGGACGGCCGGCAGGTGGCGCCGTTCCAGGTGGCGCCATGGGCGAACGAGGTCGGTGGGGAGGCCCTGCCCGGCATCCTCAAACGGCTGCGCGGCGAGTGGCCCTGCGTGCCGTTCGGGGTCGACGGCGATCGCCCGGCGAGGGGCGACTGGCCGGGTTCGACGGCCAGCCCAACGGTCGATACCGATCCACATGGCTTCAGCTCCAACCATGAGTGGCAGTTCGAGACCGGAGCCGATGGCAGCATCGCGCTGAGTATTGCCTACCCCGAGGGTCACCCGATCAAGGCATTGCACCGGCGCGTCACCCCTGACCCGCAGACGACGGCGCTCGATTTCGAACTCGTCATCGAGGTGCGGAGCGACTGCACGCTGCCGCTGGGCCTCCACCCGTCGTTCCGGCTGCCGAGCAAGGTCGGCGCCATGCATATCGAAGTGGGGGATGAGATCACCGGGGCGACCTTCCCCGGACCGGTCGATGACAGCTCGATCTTCGCGCAGGGCCGGTTCCAGACGCCATGGCGCGAAGTGGCGCTGAAGGACGGGGCACGGCTCGATGTGAGCACGGTGCCGCTGCCGCAGGCAACCGAGGAAATCCTGCAGTTGCTCGACATGCCGGGGACGGCGTCGCTGTGGAACAGCGCCGAGGGCTATCGTGTGCGGCTCAGCTGGAACAAGGAGCACTATCCGAGCGCCCTGCTCTGGATGTCGAACCGCGGCCGGCAGATGGCGCCATGGAACGGCCGGCACCTGGCACTGGGGTTCGAGCCGATCTGTTCGGCGTTTGACCTGGGACCGCAGATTTCTGTGGCGGATAATCCGATCTCGCGGCGCGGGACGAAGACGGCGCGGCGGTTCAGCGCAGGCGAGCGGTTCATAACGCGGTATCGCATTGCGGTGGAGGCGGCGGACCTGGTTTAGGGCTGGATTGCCCCTCGCCCACCGGGACCCACCTCCCCCTTGATGGGGGAGCGACTGTGTTGCTGGTCAAGCGGTTTGCCATGGTTTGTTGTCCCGAATGATGGCGTTGAGGATGGTGAGGAGTTTTCGAGCGCAGGCGATGAGGGCGACGCGTTTTGGTTTTCCGGCTTCGATGAGACGGTTGGTGAAGGCTTTGAATACCGGGTTGTGACGGGCTGCGACGAGGGCGCCGATGAAGAGCGCGGCCCGGGGTTCGGGTCGGCCGCCTGCGATCATGCTATTGCCACGCCATCGACCGGACTGGCGGGTGAAGGGAGCCAGGCCGCACAGCGCTGCGATGGTGCGCCGATCGAGCTGGCCCAGTTCGGGCAGTTCGGCCATCAGCGTGCGGGAGATGATCTTGCCGACGCCGGGAACCGACGCCAGCAGGTTCTCCTTATGGCGCCAGGCCGGCGAGCTGCGGATGGCGGTGTCGAGGTCGTCGTCGAGGGATGCCAGTTCGTCGTTCAGCGCCTTGATGATGCGAGCGATGCTGGTTTTGATCCGGCCCGCAGCGCGGGCGTGTCGGTTCTTCTCGGCGACCAGCATGCCGACCAGTTGCCGGCGTCGCGCCATCAGTTCGCCGAGCAGTACCGTTTCGGCATCGGCCAGCGGGCGCAACTGGGGCTTGGTGGCGGCAAGGAACCGGGCGATCACCGCTGCGTCGATGCGATCGGTCTTGGCCCGCTTACCTTCCGCCTGTGCATAGTGCCGCACCTGCGCGGGGTTGAGCACCAGTACCGGCAACCCGGCCGCCGCCAGTTCGGCCACCGCCAGCTTCTCGAGCCCGCCGGTGCCTTCCAGCCCGATGCCGTCGGCTCCGATGGCCCGCAACCGCGCCACCAGCACCTCGATCCCGGCCGCCTCATTGTCCACGGCCAACCGTTCTCCGGACGGATGCACGAACACATCCAGCCGGTCCTTGCTCACGTCGATACCTACGGTGATCTCCATTGCCTCCCATCCTTGCGCAAACGGGCTCGCCAAGCGGCCCAAGCGACTGTTCGGGATCAATGGATCGAGCCGCAGCGAAACCCGCTCCCCCACGGGCTCCAACACCCAGGCAAGCGTCGTACTGCTGCGGCTCACCGCACCTGGAACTTTATCAGATGCGGATGAGTCCAAGTTACAAGGCAAGCGAAGCTTGTCGCTTCAGCGACTTAGCGAAGCTCGGAGGGGGTGGTGCCGCACGAGCGATCTGGGGGTGAACAACCACCGCGATGCCGGTGCTTGGCGCACCCCCCTCCCAACCTCCCCCACAAGGGGGGAGGTGCCGTTCGGCGCGTGGGGGACGATGCAGCCAAACAGGCCGCCCCCTCACCCCTCAGACGTAAACCGCACCAACACCGTCCTGATCTCTCGCGGCTGCACCTCGACCGTCAGTGCCTTCCCTTTCAGCTCAATCGCCGCGCCGGGATGCTCGATCGGATCGGCGCTGCGGGCCGCTGCCGGGTTGCCGGTGAAGGTCACGGTCTGCCTCGCCGGCTTGGCGGAGAGGTTCTGCAGGCGCAGCGCCACCCAGCCGCCATCTTCGCCGGGCTTCACGGTCACCAGTACCGGTGATTTCTCATCGGTGCCGAAGAAACTGTCGCTGAGCTTGCCCGTCGGCTTGATGTCGCGCATCGCCACCGGCGGGGTCGCGACTTCGGCGGCGAACTTTGCCGCGGCGGCGGCATCCGCCGGCCCTTCGTGGGTGGTGAGGCGGTAGCGCAGCGGGATGCGGCCCGATTGCGCCGACTTGAAGTTCACCAGCCAGTGGTTGTTGAGCGCCCAGCTCATGATGGTCGGGCCTTCGGGCGCGAGCGTGCGGTTCCACTTGCCGGTGGTGATGCCGCCCAGATGCGTCAGCGGCGCATCGAGCGGCACGACGGTGACGCCGCGTTGCTTGTCGCTGACATCGACCCAGCGGCCCACCGGGTACCAGTCCTTGGCGGCGCCATCGAGCTGATCGGCGTTGGGCGCCGATGGGATGCCGTTGAGATCGAGCAGAAAGTCGGGCTTCCCCAGGTTGAACGGGAAGGCGACGAACACCGCTTCGGCATCGGCGTGCTCGAGCTTGTCGATGCTCCAGTCGACGACGACGCATTTGGTATCGGCATCGAGCGCATAAACCACAGTCGCCGCCGAAACGCCGGGGGCTTCGATGTGGACGGTAATCGAGGCGCGGCCTTCGAAGATTTTGGCCGCATCGAGCGTCACCCTGGTGGCGGTCTCGCGCTTCCAGGGCGTGTCCTTGTGGCCGGTGAAGAATTCCGGCTTGTCGAAGCTGATATCGGCGATGGCCAGGCGATCGTCGGGAGAGTCCACCGTCTCGTAGACATATTCGCCCGGGCCCCAACCCTGGTACTTGCCGGCGAAATCGTGGCCCTGCGCCTTGTCGAACAGCTCGGCAATAGCGCCGGTCCTGCCGTCGATACGGATGCGGTAGTGGCGGTTCTCGATGGTGTCGCCATTGGCCTTGAGGTCGCCTGCGGGGACGCCCTTCTTCAAATCGAGGAAGGCATAGCCCATCGGCGGGATGGTGCCGGCGACACGCCGGATCTCCGGGTAGGGACGCGGACCGCCCCAGGTGCTGCGGCGATTGAAGAAGGTATCGAGCATGCCGACCGGTGCGGCGCCGCCGCGCGGCTCGGGCTCCTCGACGATGACCCGGCGTTCCCAGGGCAGCGTGTTGAACACCAGCACTTCATCGATCCCCGAGGCCTTGAAGGCCTCCTTGGGGTCGAGATTGCCGAGATTGAAGATACCTTCCGGGCCTTTGGTGCCGAGCGGCGCGGCCAGCGCATTGGCAGCCCTCGCGACCGTGCCATGGCCTTCCATGGCGGCGGTGTAGGCGAAGCCGGCCTTGCGATTCCACTGCGCCTGGCTGAACAGCGAATGCGGCGCCTCCACTGACGAATAGGCACCCCAGGTGTGCTCGTCGAACAGCGTCATCGACTCGTAGATGTCGGCTGCCCGGTCGGCGTTCCAGTCGCCCTGCCCCTTGCTGCGGCGCCAGGCTTCCAGCGCTTCGCCGATGCCGACGATCTCGTGGGCGGCGCGGTTGACGCCCACCTCGAAAGCCGAAGAGCCGACGCCATCGGCCCAGTGGTCGGTCCAGTCGCCGCGCTGCGTGCCGATGACCTTGGAGTACTGGTCTTCAAGCAGTCGGCCGAAATCGGTGACGGTGATGAACTCCATCCGGACGTTCTTGCGCTCGTCGTTCCAGCGCCGGACGAAATCCGGCATGCGGGCATCGGGCGGGCCGTTATCGACGCGCACCGGGTGGGTGGACTCGCAATAGAGGAAATCGAACGGATAGCTGTCGTCGGCCTCGAGCTCGTCGATCCAGCGCGGGAGCAGCCGATCGACCAGATCCCAGTTGCCGAGCCCGGCCTGGCTGCGACCGAACAGGTAGTGATAGCCGTTCCAGGCCAGCACCTGCTTGCCGCTCGGGCCTTCCCAACGGAACGCCCCGGGGAACGGCTTGGGGCGGGCGCCACGGATCGGGTTGATGGCGGCGGTGTAGAACTTGATGCCGAGCTCGGCGAGGAGATCGGCATAGAGCCAGCTGACGCCGTTGACGTCGTCCTGCATGGCGGCCTCGACATGGAAGCCGAACTCGTCGCGCAACGCCCTGAGCGGGTAGAGCGAGCGGTGCATCTGCTCGATATTGAGCAGCGGCGTCATGTTGTACTGCATGCCGGCGATATCGATGCGGCCCTGCTCGTGCCAGTGGCGGAAACGGGCGACCTCGGCAGGACTGGCCTGCCGGAGGTAGCGGAGGAACGGCCCGGTGGTCTCGACGGTCCAGCGATACTGTGCCTCGGCGGGGTAGCGGTCAGTGGCCTCGATCAGGTCGAGCGCCTGGCCGACGAACTCGCCATGCTGGCGCAGCGCCAGCTCCTGATAGTCGGTAAAGCCGATATCGGTATGGGCATGGTTGCAGATGTAGATCGTCTTGATCTTGCTCACGGGGTTCCTCCTCCAGAGAGTAGATTTAGCTCAGTGCGATGCGGGTCCAGGCCCGCGGCGCGACGGTGAACGTGACTGCGCCGCCGGCCACCGGCAGGGCCTCGCCGGCACCACCGGAGAGCGGGGTACGGCTGGCCTTGCTGGGCGCGAGGCTGCCGGGGCGGATCTTCGCCTCGACCTCGGCATCGCCGGGGTTGAGCACGGTGAGCGCCACGCCATTGCCGTCGGCTTCGAGCCGGGTCAGCAGCGCCGTGCCGAGATCGAGCTGCAGCAGGCTTGCCGCGGTGCTGCGGGTCGGCCCGCGTTCGGCATAGACATGGGTAGCGAGCGGCTGGGCATAGCTCAGCGCCGCCTGGGCCGAGGCGCCGAGTTCGCGGCGCGGCGCCGGCACCACAGTGAAGCGGTACTTGCTCTGCCCGCCCTGGTCGGCCTGGAAGTTGGTGCTCCAGTAGTTGTTGGTGAGCCAGGCGACGAGGGTCGGCCGCTCGCGGGCGACACGGCCATCGGGATCGCCGAAGCGACCGAAGGTGTAGCCACCCACCTGCCAGAGCGGCGCATCCGGGCAGGCGACCGTCACCTCGGACTTGGCGTCGCCGATGCGGATGAAGCGCTGCGCCGTGATGTAGTGCCGGCTGGCATAGGGCAGTTGCTCGTCGTCGAGCTTCACCACGGCGCCGCCGGTCTCGTAGTGGGCGTCCCAGCCCTGGGCGAGCGCCGTGGGTATGGGCAGGTAGATGGCGTGCGGCTCGACGATCGGCTGCTTGGTCACGGTGGCCTCGACATGCAGCACCGGCTCGTCACCGACGAGGCGGTAGAGCACGTCGACCTTGTCGCCATTGGGCAACTCGAAGCTCTGGACGATACGGGCATTGCCGCGCTCGACCGCCTCGCTGGTCGTGACCAGCTTGCCGTCGAAGCGTTCGGCCTGCCAGTCGCGGTGCCAGGCGAGGTGCCAGTCGGGCGACTCGAGATCGGGCTGTCCGAACATGTCGGTGCGGATGCCGGAGGCAACCCGCTCCAGCACCGGTACACCGAACTTCAGGTGCTGCGCGGCAGCGCCGGCATACTCTGCACCATCGAGCTTGAGCGAGGCGAGCCCACCCTTGGCGTCGAGGCTGACGGTGAGGCGGCCATTGGACAGCACGCCGTCCTTGGCCGAGAGCTTGCCGTTGGGCATCACGGCGGCCTTGGCGGCCGGGATGGTGACATAGCTCAGCGCCGGCACTTCGATGGGCGCTGTGTAATAGGCGCCATGCTCGGGCAGGTCGGACGTCACCACGTCCTGGCGCTGGATGCGGTGCGACGAGGGCCCGGTGGGGACCAGGTCCTCAAGACCGAAGCCGCGCTTTGGATCGGGCGCATCGGTCATCGGCGGCAGGTAGGGCAGCCGGACCGACTGCTTCACCGCAAAACCGTGCGGGTTGTAGACCAGCAGCGTCGGCGCGTCGCCGCCGGCCTCGATGCCGAGCCGTTCGAGCCCGTCGCGGCGCAGCATGCGGGCGACGCTGGCGCCCTCGGCGACGGTGGCGAGCTTCAACAGCTGCTGGGTGCGGGTTTCGGGCGAGTACGGCTGGCTGATCGAACGGTCGGCGCCCCAGGTGTGCTCGGCATAGAGCGCGAGGCCCTTGCGGGCCACGTCGTGCAGCATGGCGCGGCGGCGCGGCGCCTCGGTCGGGTGCCAGGCATCGAGGCCGGTGGCGGCATCGAGGTCGCGCTGACCACGCATCGCCTGCGCGGTTTCGTGCGCCGTGGAGCCGGCGCCGAAATTCCACCAGTCGGTCCAGTCGCCGCGCAGCGTCTCGATGGTCTCCGCCGGCTGCTGGCGGACGCGATCGAAGAACTCGCTGATCGTGCCGAGCCTGAGCTTGATGCCGCCGGTCGAGGCGTTGCCCTCGTTGAAGTTGCGGACGAAATCGGGCAGCGCCGCCTGCGGCGAGCCGTTGTCGTGGTAGCGGACATTGGTGATCTGCATCATCAGGAAGGGATGCGGATAGCCGGTCGCTTCCCACTTCCTGGCCCAGCGCGGCACGCGGGCGCGCGCCTCTTCCATGTTGGTCGGGATCTGCAGGCTGCGATCCGAGGTGACGCCATAGATGAAGCCGTTATAGGCAGTGATGCTGCGACCGCCCGGCGCCTGCCAGTTGAAGGCGCGCGGCCAGGGCTTCAGCGCATGGCCATAATGCTCGTTGATGGCCATCGAGATGCCGGTGATGCCGTGATCGAGCAGCGCGTCGACCACCCCCCAGGGCAGGCCGTTGACGTCGGTGTTCATCGCCGAGCGCACGGGGATGCCGAGCTTCCGAAAGAATTTCAGCGGCTTCAGCACATCGAGGACCATCGAATGGTCCATCAGCGGGGTCATGTGCCAGCCCATGCCGGCGACTTCGATCTGGCCGCGCTTCACGGCGGCGAGAAAGCGGTCGCGGTCGGCGTTTGACGCGTTCACCCACCAGTCCATGGTTCCGCCGGTGACCTCGCAGGTCCAGCGGAATTTGGCGTCATCGGGGTAGTCGGCAGTGCGCTCGGCGATATCGAGCGCCTCGTCGATGAAACGGCGGTGCAGTTCCATCACCACCGGCTGCGGGTGGGTGTAGCCGATGTCGGTATGGCTGTGATGGACGAAGAGGATTTCGTTGATCATGGGGAGCTCTGATGAACGGAGGGAGGAAGAGGCCGCCTAGAAGGCGGCGAGCTTGACCGACATCGGCGTGCCGACGTCGAAATGCTGCAGCGGCTCGGAGAGGGTGCCCGTGGCGCGATCGACGCCGAACACCGTCAGCCGATCGGCATCCTGGTTGGCGACCACGAGGTGGCGGCCAGAGGGCGAAAAGGCGAGATCCCGGGGGGTGGCCCCGCCGCTCGGCCAGCGGCCGGTCTGGGTCAGCTTGCCGGTCGCCGCGTCGATGCGGAGCGCCAGGATGTCGTTGCAGACGCGCAAACCCACGAACAGATGCCGGCCATCGGCACTGAGCACGATGCCTGCCGGCTGGACGATGCCGCCATCGCGCGAGGGAATGGTGAAAGCGTCGCGCTGGGACAGCGCGCCGGTTGCCGGGTCGACCGCGAGGCTGACCACGGTGGGGATCAGTTCGCTGACCATGAAGATGGCGCAACCATCGCTGGAGAACACCAGGTGGCGCGGGCCGAGACCGGGCGGCAGAGCGAAATCACGGGCGGATTCGTGGGTGAGGCCGCCATCGGCGCCGAGCCGGTAGGCAACCAGCCTGTCGATGCCGAGATCGGCGACATAGACGATGTCGCCTGCTGGCGCTGGCACGACGCAATGAGCATGCGCCGTGATCTGGCGGGCCGCATTGGGGCCGCTGCCGGTGTGGCGGACGCTCGCCACCGCAGCGCCGAGCGAGCCGTCATCGGCAATGGGAAAGACGCTGAGCGCCGCGTCGGGCCAACCCTCGGGGTTGGCGCCATTGTAGTTGGCGACCAGCAGGAATTTTCCGTCGCTCGAGAGGCTGGCGTGGCAGGCCTCGTTGCCCAGCGTCGGCTGGCGGTTGATCAGCCGCAACCCGCCCGCCTCCACCGCATAGGCGGCGATGGCGCTCTCTCGGGTGCCGGTGATCTCGCAAGTCGAGTAGAGCCGGCCGCGCGCCGCGTCGGTTACCAGCCAGGCGGTGTCATCGACGCCGCCGATGCGATCCACCGCGCCCAGCCGGCCGGTTTCATCATCAAAGCTCAGCCGCGTGATGCCCTCGCCATTGGCGGCGCCGTATTGCGGCATGGCGCGCGTCAGGCTCCCGGTGAATGCGTAAATCGGCACGACGTCCCTCCCGCTTCTCCCTGCCATTGCTCCCTGCGCCTGATCGGCGCTTGCCAAGCCCGTTCGTTTGGAACAGGATCGAGAGCAATTGACACAACTAGTATGGTAGACCTACAACGGCTTGGCAAGGGAGGACGACACCGATGCGGGATGCGACAAAAGCAGCACCCGAAGCGGCGACCAAACGGTCGCCGGTGGTGACCGGATGGCCTCCCCTGCCCGTTCGAAACGTCGAGACCGCAACCGAATGAAGATCGTCGATATCAAGGCCACCACCGTCGCCGTGCCGCTCGAGGCGCCGCTGCGGCATGCGTCGGGCGCCCATTGGGGGCGGTTCGTGCGCACCATCGTCGAAGTGGTGACCGACGAAGGGATTTCCGGCTGGGGCGAGCTCGGCGGCGGCGGCGAGAGCGCCGAAGCCTCGGTGAAGGGCCTGCTGCCCTACCTCAAGGGTCACGATCCGCTGCAGCTCGAACAGCTGCGCTGGAAGATCATGAACCCGGTGGCCAGCCTCTACAATTCACGCATGCAGGTGCATGCGGCACTGGAAATGGCCTGCATGGACGTGGCCGGCAAAGCGCTGGGGGTGCGCGCCTGCGACCTGATCGGCGGGGCGCTGCGCGAACGGATTCCGTTCGCCAGCTACCTGTTCTATCGCTACGGCAACGAGAAGAACGGTTTTGGCGACGAGTTCTCGGCCGACGCGCTGGTCAAGGAAGCCAAGCGGCAGAAGCAGCTGCACGGCTTCAAGTCGCACAAGCTGAAGGGTGGCGTGTTCGCCCCCGAGCACGATGTCGAAGTGTTCTCGGCAATTGCCGAAGCGCTGCCCGGCGACCGCTTCCGGCTCGACCCCAATTCGGTGTGGTCGGTCGAGGACTCGATCTGGGTCGCCAAGGAAATCGAGCATATCCGCAACGATTATTTCGAGGACCCGTGCTTCGGGCTCGAAGGCATGCGGCGGTTGCGCGACCGCATTTCCATCCCCACCGCCACCAATACCGTGGTGGTGAATTTCGAGCAGCTGGCAAGCTGCATCAAGCATGACGCGGTGGACGTGATCCTGCTCGACACCACGTTCTGGGGCGGCTTGCGGCAGGCCTACAAGGCCGGCCAGGTGCTCGAGACCTTCCAGTTCGGCGCCAGCGTCCACTCCTCGGGTGAGCTCGGCATCCAGCTCGCGTCGATGCTGCATCTGGGCGCCGCACTGCCCAACATGAGCTTTGCCGCCGACGCGCATTACCATCACCTGCTCGACGACATCATCGTGGGCGGCAAGCTCAAATATGTCGATGGCGAGATCGCACTGCCCAAGGCGCCGGGGCTCGGCGTCGAGGTCGATCGCGACAAGCTCGCCCAGTATGCCGCCTATTATCGCGAGGTCGGCGGCTACACCTATGACCGCGATCCGCAGCGTCCGGACTGGTACTCGATCCAGCCCGAGATGCGCTACGCCGACCCAGCCGGACGATAAGAGGCGCCATGGCAACCGTTACCCTCCGGGACATCATCAAGATCTACGGCGAGTATGTCGCCATCAAAGGCGTCGATCTCGACATCGAGGACGGCACCTTCGTGGTGCTGGTCGGGCCATCCGGCTGCGGCAAATCCACGATCCTGAGGATGATCGCCGGGCTCGAAACCATTTCGCATGGCGAGCTCAGGATCGACGACAAGCTGGTCAACGACCTGCCGTCGCGCGATCGCGGCATCTCGATGGTGTTCCAGTCCTACGCGCTCTATCCGCATATGAGCGTTTCGGACAATCTCGGCTTCGGCCTCAAGATCAGCGGCGTGCCGAAGGACGAGATCGCCCGGCGTCGCGGCGAGGCGGCCAGGATGCTGGGGCTCGACCCATACATGGACCGCCGGCCGAGCCAGCTGTCGGGTGGACAGCGGCAGCGCGTCGCCATCGGCCGCGCCATGGTGCGCGAGCCCAAGGTGTTCCTGTTCGACGAGCCGCTTTCGAACCTCGACGCCAAGCTCCGCAACCAGACCCGCATCGAGATCAAGCGGTTGCAGCGCCAGCTCGGCGCGACCGTGGTGTTCGTCACCCATGACCAGGTCGAGGCGATGACGCTGGCCGACAAGATCGTGGTGCTGAACGACGGGCGGGTGGCACAGATCGGCACCCCGCTCGAAGTGTTCGAACGGCCGGCGAACATGTTCGTCGCCGGTTTCATGGGCGCGCCGTCGATGAACATGCTGCCGGCCGAGGTCGGTCCGGGCAATACGATCCGTGCCGCCGGCATCGCCATCCCGGTGCCGGCGGACCGCTTCAACCTGCCGGCAGCGGGTACGGCAGTGACGCTGGGCATCCGGCCGGAAGATATCGTGCCGGAAGGGCACGGAACGCGGCCGGAGCTGGGCGCCGATTTCAGTGCCGCAGTCAGTTTCGCCGAGATGCTCGGCAACGAAAGCCTGCTGTTTGCCGACCTCGGCGGAACCGAGATCGTCGCACGCATGCAGCACCCGCGCGCGCTCGAGCCGAACCAGGACGTGCGGTTCCGCATCGACGGCGCGCGCGTCCACGTCTTCGACAACCAGAACCAGAATTCGCTGCTCCGCTAAGGCGCAGCGGGAACAACGACAAGGGAGAGAGACATGTCGTTTATGAGGACTATCACCGCCGTGAGCCTGGCTGCGGCGCTATCGATGGGCACGGCGGTCGCCGCCGATCTCGCGCTTTACTCCGACAAGACCCCGTGGAACGCCGGCATGACCAAGCTGGCCGAAGGCGCCAGCGCCGCCTCGGGCGCCACGATCAAGCTGCAGGAAATCACGCCGACCGATAAGTACCAGGCGTTCATGCAGACCTCGATCGCCGGCAACAACGCCCCGGCGTTCTTCACCTGGTGGAACGGCCAGCAGCTGAGCGACCTGGTCGCCACCGGCATTGCCGCCGACCTCACCCCGTACTGGGACCAGGCGATCGCCGACGGCGATTTCTCGGCCGACCAGAAGGCTCTGGTGTCTGTGGATGGCAAGCCCTACGGCGTGCTGCTCAACGTCGCCAACTGGGTGATGTTCTACAATACCGCCGCCTTCGAGAAGGCCGGCATCGCCGCGCCGCCGACCACCTGGGCGGAATTCATTGATGCCTGCGACAAGCTTAAGGCCGCCGGCTTCACCCCGATCAACGGGCCGGCCTCGGGCGGCTGGATGCCGTTCATCTGGTTCAGCCAGCTGGTGCTGGGCACCAACCCCGACTCGTTCGTCGGCCTGACCGACGGCTCGGTCGCCTATGACAGCCCTGACGTGCAGAACGCCTTCAAGGTGTGGGGCGAGATGTATGCCAAGGGCTACTTCACCGACCCGCGCGAGCAGGACGACCAGAAGTTCTTCGTCGACAAGTCGGCGGCGATGTTCCTCGTCGGCGACTGGCACTCGGGTTCGTTCGCCGAGGCCGGGATGGAGCCGGGCAAGGACTTCAAGACCTTCCTGATGCCCTCGCTGTCGCCGGATGTGCAGCAGTCGGTGATCGTCGAGGCTTCGCCGATCGTCGTCTCGAAGGCAGCGCTCGACGCCGATCCGAACCTGGGCAAGGCGGTGCAGTCGCTGATGGGGGCCGATGCCGCCAATGCGCTCGGCTCGACCGTGCAGGTCTACAACGGCAACCTCAAGGCCAAGGCGCCCAACGCCACCATCGAGGCCAACAAGGAGCTGGTCGCCGCCGCCAAGCCGCGTGCCCTGGTGCGCTGGTGGGAAGCGGTGCCGTCGCAGATCCAGGGTGACCTGGTCGCCGCCATGGGTGCCTTCATGTTCAACCCGACGCCCGAACAGGCGACCGAGTCGATGAAGACCATGCAGACGATCAACGCCGATTACTGGGCCAGCAAGTAAGCCCTGCTTCCTCCCGCCGGTCGCGCTTCGGGCGCGGCCGGCACCCTGGGCAACCCGCCCATGGCCGGTGGCTCATTTGACACCACTGGCCTGCCTGTTCTCCCGGAGCCTGACGATGCCCGCCACCGCCTCAGCCCTGCTCACCCCGGAAGTGTTGAAGGAAGCGCGCCGGCGCGAGCGTCGGGTTGCCTGGCAGCAGACGCGGACCGCCTGGCTGTTCATCGCGCCGGCAGTGCTCATGGTAAGCCTGTTCCTGCTGCTGCCGGTGGTGTTCAACGTCATCCTCAGCTTCACCAAGTGGCAGAAGTTCACCGGGCTCGACCAGTTCGCCGGCTTCAACAACTACCTGCGGCTGTTCCGGGTGCCGTATTTCTCGGAAGCGCTGGGCAATACCGCGATCTGGGTGGTGGGCGCCGTCGTTTTCCCGCTCGCCGTTGGCCTCGGGCTGGCGCTCCTGTTGCGCAACATCCCGTTCCAGGAAACCTTCAAGAGCCTGTTCTTTCTGCCGCGCGTCCTCGCGCCGACGGCAGTGGGCGCCATCTGGTATTATGTCTACGCGCCGACGGGCGTGCTCAACTCCGCCGTCTCGGGCATTGCCGGCACGCCGTTCGATTTCGGCTGGCTGTTCGACCCGGCCACCATCACCGGCTCGGTGATCGTCACCTTCGTGTGGCAGACGGTGGGCATCACCATGGTGCTGCTGCTGCTCGGTCTCGCCGCCATCCCCAAGGACCCGGTCGAGGCGGCGCGGGTCGATGGCGCATCCAACTTCCAGATCTTCCGCCACATCGTCTGGCCGCTGCTGCTGCCGACGGTGCTGGTGGTGACCATCCTCAACGTCGCGGCGGGCTTTACCACCTTCGACCTGCTCTGGGTGATGGCGAGCTCGTTCCCCGGCAAGCGCACGCTCTCGCTCGCCGTCTACATGTATTACGAGAGCTTCTCCAACGGCGCCTGGGCTTATGGCTCGGCCGTGGCCGTGGTGCTGGGCGCCATGGTGATCACCGTCAGCGCGCTGCTCGCCGTGGTGCAGGCGCGCGTCAGCAAGAACATCCGATAGGCAGGTCATGGCAGTCGACATCACCGACAAGGCGTTCATTTCGGGCCTGATCGAGAAGGAAAAGCGGGCGCAGCGGCAGGGCGGCCGCTGGCTGGTGATCCCAATCCTGGCGCTCACCATCGCTTACCTGACGCCGCTCTATTACCTGTTCGTCACGGTGTTCAAGACCACCCAGGAATACGCCACCAAGGGGGTGCTGGAACTGCCGGCCGGGCTCGCACCGATCGTCGACAACGCGGTGCAGGCCTGGACCATCGCCAGTCTCGGCCAGGCGGCGATGAACTCGTTCAGCTATGCGCTGATCGGCGCCATGCTGGCGGTGGCCTTCGCCGCCGCTGCCGCCTATGGCATGACGCGGCTGCACCTGCTCGGCTCGAACGGCTGGTTCATGCTGATCTTCACCGGCACGCTGTTTCCGTTCCAGATGTACCTGGTGCCGCTGCTGTTCGGCTATCAGCGCATCGGGCTGGTCAATACCTGGTTCGGCATGCTGCTGGTCTATGTGGCGATCTGCATTCCCTTCCCCCTGTTGGTATTGCGGAACTCGTTCTCCGCCATCACCCGCGAGGTGGACGAGGCGGCGCGCATCGAGGGCGCCAGCGAATGGCGGGTGTTCACCTCGATGATCGTGCCCAACGCCATGGGACCGCTGATCGCGCTGTTCCTGCTGCAGTTCACCTTCATCTGGAACGACCTGTTGTTCTCATCGATCCTCGCCAACGGCATCGAGGTGCGCTCGATCATGGTGGCGCTGCAATCGCTGCAGGGCACCTATTCGACGCTCGGGCCCAACGTGGTGATTACGGCAACGCTGATTTCGAGTATCCCGACGGTCTTGCTGTTCATCGCCCTGAGGAAGTACTTCATGGCCGGGCTGCAGCTGGGGACCAAATGACGGCGGAACGACAATGAGAGCGCCCAAGGGCAAATCGGCAGCGGCGGAGTTCGGAGGCGAGAGCTACGGCACGCGGCAGGATGGCGGCTCGATGGCGAGCCAGGTCTATGACCGCCTGATGCAGCAGATCCTCGACATGCAGCTGCCGCCGTTCCAGGAGCTCTCGGAGGCGCGCCTTGCCGCCGAATTCGGGGTCAGCCGCACGCCGGTGCGCGAAGCCTTCGCGCGCCTGGCCCGGCGCGGGCTGGTGGAAATCCTGCCGCAGCGCGGCACCATCGTCTCACCGCTGAGCGAGAACCTGATCGCCAAGTCGCGCTTCATCCGCGAGGCACTCGAACGTCCCCTCGCCCGCCTCGCAGCGGAGCGGCTGACGCCGGAAATCGCGGCGCTGCTGAAACGCGAGATCGTGTTGCAGCAGACCTTTGCCGGGCTCGGCGACGACCAGGACTTCCTGCAGTCGGATGACCGTTTCCACGCGCTGATCGCCAAGGCGGCCGGCTTCGAGAGCATCTGGGACGATGTGCGCGAGGCCAAGTTCCACATGGACCGCATCCGCCGACTGTCGCTGCTCAGCCAGGAGCATATGTATTTCATCGTTGGCGAGCACGAGGAAATCCTCGCCCGGCTGCAGGCGCACGACGCCAGGGGGGCCGACGAGAGCATGGCGGTGCACCTGGTTTCGGTGATGCGCGAGCTCGACGTAATCCGCTCCGCCCACCCCGAATATTTCGTGCGCGAAACGGCAGCCGCCGAGCACTAGATCCGTCGCTTTACGGGCGGAACGACCGAACGTCGAATTGACTTCGCACCGCCGCGCCGGATGTATGGCCGTCGTCTCGAGGAGGACGACGATGCGGCTAGGAATGAGCGGGTGTTTTCTGCCCGCCGATATGAATGATCTGACCCCGGAAATGTGCCGGCGGGTGCGTGCGGCAGGGTTCAGCGGAATCTTCACCCGGTTTCGCGACAACGACCCGCTGACGACGCGGCGCGAAGATGCCGAGCGGATCAAGGCGCTGCTGGCCGACGAAGGCGTGGCGCTGTTCCAGACCACCGGCTACTGGCAGAACCTCGTGACCTCCGACGAAGCGGCACGGGCGCAATCGGTGCGCGTGGTGCAAGGGGCGCTGAAGCTCGCCGGCTGGCTGGGGGCGCGCGGCATCGACACCGGACCGGGCTCGATGAACCCCGCCGGCCCGTGGTTCCCACATCCCGACAACTGGACGGCGACGGCCGAGAACCAGCTGATCCGCTCGATGCGCGAATGCGCGAGTGCCGCCGAGGATGCCGGGGTGTTCCTGAGCCTCGAGTCGCATTCGCTGGTGACGCCGCGCACGCCCGAGATCGCGGCGCGCATCCTCGATGCCGTCGGTTCGCCGTGGGTGCGCTGCGACTACGACTCGGCCAACTGGATCACGCTGGAGACCATCTACGATACCGGTGGGGCGCTGAACGCGCATTTCGACCTGCTCGGCCGCCACATCTGCAGCGCGCATGCCAAGGACATCTGGGTGGAGAACCGGCTGGCGATCCACCTGCAGGATGGCTGTCCGGGCAAGGGGCTGATGGACTTTCCCACCCTGTTCACCCGGCTCGAGGCGCTCGATCCGGATTATCCGCTGATCGCCGAAGGCAACTCGAGCGACGAGCTGCCCGAAGTCGGGGCGCTGTTCCGCGGGATCGCCGACCGATTGGGCATCAAGGTGCTCGATGTCGGCGACACGGCGGGGGCGGCCCGATGAAACTGCTGCTCGTCGGCGGGGCCGGCCATGTCGGCAAGCTCATCACGCCCTATCTCAAGGCGAGGCATACGTTGAGCGTACTCGATCTTGCCGCGCCCGATGATCCCGAGATCAAGCATGTACCGGGCTCGGTGCTCGACCCCGAGGCGATCCGCGCCGGGCTCGAGGGCGTCGACGGCTTCATCTGGCTGGCGATGCGCAGCGCCCAAGGCGGGATGGTCACCGACCAGGACATCGAGACCATCGTCAACAACTACGACCTCAACACCAAGGCGCTGCACCTGTTCCTCTATCTGGCGCAGGAGGCAGGGGTGAAGCGCGGGGTCTATACCAGCTCGATGAGCGTCCATTATCGCGGGCGACCGCGCTATCCGGGCGAAGACGAGGTGCCGCTCGACTCGCCCTCCGTCTACGGCCTGACCAAGGGGCTGGGCGAGCAGATCTGCGCCTATTTCGCGCACTGGTTCGAGATGGACATTATCGGGCTCAGGATCAGCGGTCCGCGCCGGCGCGCCGACTATCTGGCGCAGCGTCGCGACCCCAAGCGCGCCGGCGACGGCAGCTATGTGTTCCCGCTCGACGAGGAGGACATGGCCAACGCCTATCTGGGCGCCATCGACACGCTGGCGGCGCCGACGCCGGGCCGGTTCGAGTCGCTGTTCATCGTCGGGGACGAAGCCGGCGAGGAACACGATCTCTCGAAGGCGGCCCGCCTGATCGGCTGGCGGCCGCAGTCGCACCGATTGCTTGGGTAGTAAAATGGTGCTGGTGCGGCCTGGCTGAGGCCCTTCGAGGTAGATGCTTCTCATCACAGGATCGGGACCGCAGGTAGGATGGCCTTGTGCTCGCCACCCCTCACCCGTCTCGGCCTTCGGCCGATCCACCCTCTCCCCGACGGGGAGAGGAAAAAAGCGGTGATCGCCGCGCTCTCCGGGTTCTTCTCCCCATCGGGGAGAAGGTGGCGCGTAGCGCCGGATGAGGGGAAAGCCACGATCTCGAGGCGATGAGCACAGGCTGTGACCCAAGTCTCCACCTGCGCCGACCCCAGCCGTGAACGCGCCGCCGGAAACTGAAAAGGGGGCGCGGTTTACCCGCGCCCCCTCTCGCATTGCGTTGCTGCCGTTCTGCTTAGAACGGGCTCTTGTCGTCCAGATACTCGCTCGCGTTGTCCTTGGTGATCAGCGTCGAGTCGAGGATGTAGCGACCGGCAACCTGGATGCCGCCGGTGAAGTGCGAGGTGGTCAGCTCGATGGCCGTGGCGATCATTGCCGGGCTGTAGCTGACGTCGACGGGGACGAGCTTGTCGCCCGCCGCCACGCGCTGCAGCATCTGCTGCATGCCGGCGCCGCCGACGATGAACATGTCGTTCTCGCGGCCGGCCTGCTTGATCGCCTCGATGGCGCCCAAAGCGATGTCGTCGTCCTGCGCCCACACCGCCTTGATGTCGGGGAAGCGGGTCAGGAAGTCCTGCATCACCTTGAAGCCGTCATCGCGGTTCCAGTTGGCGAACTCGTCGTCCAGCACCTTGATGTTGGTGCCTTCGATGCCCTTGACGAAGGCATCGAAGCGCTGCTGGTCGATCGGGATCGGCAGGCCGCGCAGGATCACGATGTTGCCGCCTTCCGGCAGCGCCTGCTTGAAGTACTCGGCCGAGTTGGCGCCGAGGCCCGGATTATCGCCGGCGACGTAGAGGTTCTCGACGCCGTTGATCGACAGCTGGCGGTCGACGACGGTGACGAACTTGCCGGCGTCCTTGACCTGCTTGATCGCCGAGGTCATCGCGTCCGGGTCTCCCGGCAGGATGACCAGGGCATCGATGTTGCGGGTCGAGACCATGTCCTCGATGTCGGCGATCTGCTTGGGCGCGTCGGGCGCCGAGGCAAAGACGAAATCGACATTGGAATAGGTCTTCTTGAGCCGCTCGATCGCCTGCTGGGCGAAGTAGTTGACGCCGCCGGTCCAGCCATGGTCGGCCGCCGGCACGGAGACGCCGATGGTCACCTTGTCCTGGGCCAAAGCGCTGCCGCCGAGAGCGCCGGCGATCACCGCCGCTCCCAAGAGGGATTTCAGCAATTTCATGTAGTCCTCCCGTTGGTGCCCGCTCCTTGCGGGCGTTGTGAAAGCAAGTGTGCCTAGCTGGCGCGGCGACCCCGCTGCAGCAGCACGGCAAGAATGATGATGACGCCCTGGAAGGCCCCGTTGAGATAAGGGCTGATGAAGCTCTGCAGGTTCAGGATGTTGCCGATGAGCCCCAGGATCACCACACCGACCACGGTGCCCCAGATCCGGCCGTAGCCGCCCTTGAGCGTGGTGCCGCCGATGATCACCGCGGCGATCGCCTCGAGCTCCCACAGGACGCCGGTGGTGCTCGAGGCCGAGCCGAGGCGCGGCACATAGAGCAGCACCGCGACGGCGACCAGCACACCCTGCAGGATGTAGGTGAACAGCCGGACGTTATCGACGTTGATCGAGGAGTAACGGGCGACCTGCTCGTTGGAGCCGATGGCGGCGCAATAGCGGCCGAAGGCGGTGCGACGCATGACGATCTCGCCGCCGATCGCCACCAGGGCGAAGACGATGATCGGCCATGGCACGCCGAACAGGCCGTCGTAATAGACCGGGCGATAGACGTCGGCGACCTGGAAGTTCAGCGACAGCGTGCCGCCATCGGCGAGAAAGGTCACCAGCGAGCGGAAGATGCCCATGGTGCCGAGCGTGACGATGAACGCCTCGATGCGGCCGCGGGTGATCATCAGGCCGTTGCCGACGCCTGCCGCGCCGCCGATCAGCAAACCGGCACCCATGCCCACCAGAACCACGCCGACGCCGATCCCCAATGACGGGATCAGCGAGTTCATGACGATGATCATGATGCCGGCGATCACCGCGGCCATCGAGCCGACGGACAGGTCGAGCCCGCCCGAGGTGATGACGAAGGTCGCGCCGATGGCGATGATGCCGATGAACGACGAACGCGCCAGGACGTTGGTCAGGTTGTTGTAGGTGAGGAAATTCTCGTTGAGCGAGATGCCGAGGATCACCAGCAGCAGCAGCGCCACCAGCGGCCCGACGGTCTTCAGCTCGAGGCGAAAGCCCTTCTTGGGCTTGGCTGCAATATCAGGCGCTGAGGCGCTCATCGTTTCCACTCTGCTTGATGCCGGCGGCGTACCGCATGATTTCTGCTTCGGTGATCTCGGCGCCTTCGAGCAGGCCCGCCATGCGCCCTTCGCGCATGACCACGACACGGTGGCTGAGCCCGATCACCTCCTGCATCTCGGACGAGATGACGATGATGGCTTTGCCCTCGGCGGCGAGCGCCGCGATGATGTGATAGATCTGCTGCTTGGTGCCGACGTCGATGCCGCGCGTCGGCTCGTCCATGATGATGATGTCGGGCTCGGACTCCATGGTCTTGCCCAGCATCAGCTTCTGCTGGTTGCCGCCCGAGAGCCGACCGACGGCGACCGAGGGGTCGCGCGCCCGGATGTCGAAGCGGCGCACGGCGCGCTCGAGCGCCCTGGCCTCGCTGGCGCTGTCGAGAAAGCCGGCCTTGAGGTGCTTCTTGAGGGTCAGCAGGGTGAGGTTGGGCTGCAGCCCCATGTTGAGCAGCAGGCCTTTGCCCTTGCGATCCTTGGTCATGTAGGCGAGCCCGGCGGCGACCGACTGCGCCACCCGAGTGAAGTGCACCGGCTTGCCCTTGACCTCGATCTCGCCGCCCGTTCGCTGCGTCAGCCCGACAATGGCCTCGGCGACGGCAGTGCGGCCCGAGCCGATGAGGCCGGAAAAGCCCAGGATCTCGCCCTGCCGCAGCTCGAATGAAATGTCCCTGGCGCCGGGCGCAACCAGCCCGCGCACCGAGAGCAGCACCGGCGCATCGATGTCGGGCTCGCGCTTGGGCGGATAGAGGTTGGTGAGTTCGCGGCCGACCATCATCTGCGCCGCCGAATCCGGCGTCAGCGCCGTGGTGCTGACGGTGGCGATCAGCTGGCCATCGCGCAGCACGGTGACGCGCTGTGCCAGCTCCATGATCTCGTCGAGCTTGTGCGAGATGAAGATCACCGCGACGCCGCGTTCGGTGAGGCGGCGGATCTGCTCGAACAGGGTCTGCGTCTCGCCGGCCGACAGCACGGCGGTCGGCTCGTCCATGATCAGGACGCGCGCATCGCGGCTGATCGCCTTGGCGATCTCGACCATCTGCTTGTCGGCGACCGAAAGAGTGTTGATCCGCGCGTCGGGATCGACCCGGACATGCAGCGTCTCGAGAATGTCGCGCGCCTTGTCGCGCATCCGAGCCACATCGAGGAAACCGAAACGGCGGATCTCACGGCCGAGAAAGATCGAGTCGGCGACGGTCAGGTGCTCGGCGAGGTTGAGCTCCTGGTGGATGAGCACGATACCGAGCGATTCGGCCTCGCCATTGGGTGGCAGAGCCACCGGCTGGCCGTCGAGCACCACCGTGCCCGAGGTCGGCTGTTCGATGCCGGATAGGATCTTGATGAGCGTCGATTTGCCGGCGCCGTTCTCGCCGATGATGGCGTGCACTTCGCCGCGCTTGACGTCGAAATCGACGCTGAACAGCACCGGCACGTCGTTGAACGACTTCGAGATCCGGCTGGCCGCCAGGATCGCCGGCGTGATCGCGCCAACGGCGTTCGACATGTTGTGCTGCCCTCCCCCTGGAAGCGGCCAGGTTCATGCCCTTTTCGCTCGCTTCCGGACTTCGATGTAAAGGTTTTCATGATTGATGTAAAGGTTTACATGTCGAGCTAACTGTGTAGCCTCCCACTCAGCCATCTGGCGCATCCCATGCCTTCTGCTAAAGGGAAGAAGGAGGACGCCGGGCCCGGGTGGCGGCGGACGGAGCACCAGGTGCAGAACCAGAAACTGGCGACGATCGAGGACGTTGCGGCGATTGCCGGAGTGTCCATCGCCACAGTCAGCCGGGCCATCAACGAGCCTACCAAGGTGGCCGACGAGACGCGCCGCAAGGTCAACGAGGCAATCGCCCGCACCGGCTACACCACCAACGCCATGGCCCGGTCGCTGCGCATGCGGCGATCCAACATGATTCTGATTCTCGCCCCCGACGTCGGCGATCCGAACTTCTCCAACATTCTGGTCGGGCTCGAAACCGAGGCGAGCAAGCGCGGCTACGGGGTGCTGATCGGCAATACGCAGAACGACCCGGAGCGCGAGAGCGACTATCTGCGCTTCATCAGTTCCAACCAGGCCGATGGGCTGATCCTGCTGACCGGCCACCTGCCCTTCGGCCACGGCCAGCCAGGCGCTGAACCCCGCCTGCCGCCCATGGTGGCGGTGAACGAGCCGGTGCCGAACAGCGACGTGCCGTTCGTGGGGGTGGACAATTTCGAGGGCGCGCGGCTCGCCGCCGAGCACCTGATCTCCCAGGGTCACCAGCGCATCGCCTTCATCGGCCGCTCGACCAGCCGGGCGGTGAACCAGCTGCGCGAGAAGGGCTATCGCGCAGCACTGGAGAGCGCGGGCCTCACGGTCGATCCGCGCATGGTGCTCGATGGCGACGGCACGACCGAGAGCGGCCGGCAGGCCACCGAGCACATGTTCGTGCGCGATGTGCTGCCGACGGCGTTCCTGTGCGTCAACGACGCCACGGCGCTCGGCGTCATCATCTCGCTCAACGCCCGCCGCTACGACCTGCCGCGCGAATTCTCGGTGATGGGATTCGACGACATCTCGTTCGCCAGCTTCGTCACCCCGTCGCTGACCACCATGAAGCAGCCGCGGCTCAGGATCGGCGAAGCCGCCATGGATATGCTGCTCGGGCTGCTGGAGGGCAACCGGCCCGACCGCAACCAGGTATTGCTGCGCAGCGAACTCATCGTCAGAAACTCGGTCGCCCCAAGGCGCTAGGCGACGCCGCGAGTGACGCCGGCGGCATTGCCCCCAGGTTCTTCGCTTCGAGCGCTGCGTGCCCTGAGGGGCGGTCGCGCGACCCGACGCGGAAGCGCGGCCCAAAAGCCCGCCACACAGCAATTCCTCAGTTAAATCCCTCCAGATCCATGCACTCCGTCAAGAATCTTGCCCCGCATGCGTCCATTGCCCGGCAAGAATAAGTCCGCCACAATACATCATGATCAATGATCGGCGAAGATCGCGAGAAGCATTTCCGATCTTTGTAACTTGATCGAGGCTTTTTGGGTTGACACTGCCGGCGACATTCTTAGGTTCCGCGAGCATATTTATCGCAAGGAGAAAACGACTGATGGCATTCAGCCGGAGAAGCGTGCTGCTCGCAGCATCGCTGCTTCTGGGAGCAGCGTTCGCGCTGCCTGCACAAGCACAGGAAAATCCGTGCGGCACCGACCGCACCATCGATATCGCCGAGATGACGTGGCCCTCGGCCGCCGCTCTCGCCCATATTCACGCGACGATCCTCGAAAAGGGCTTCGGCTGTAATGTCGAGATCGTCACCGGCGACACCGTTCCGACCTCGTCGTCGATGCTGTCGCGCGGCACGCCCGCCATTGCCCCCGAGCTATGGACCAGCACGATCGCCGAAGCCTGGCAGGACGGCATCGAGGCCGACAAGGTGGTGCAGCTTGGCGAGGCCATCACCGACGGCACCGTCGAAGGCTGGTTCATCCCGCGCTATGTGCAGGAAGCGAACCCCGAACTGGTAACCGCCGAGGACGTCATTGCCCGGCCCGAGCTGTTCCCCGACCCCGAAGAAGGCGGCCAGGGCCGGCTCTACTCGTGCCCGCCCGGCTGGGCGTGCGAGCTGTCCACCTCGGCCCTGTTCGAGGCCTATGGCATGGAGGATCGGTGGAACCTGTTCTCGCCAGGCTCGGGCGGCGCCCTCGATGCGTCGATCGCTCGCGCCTTCCTGCGCAACGAGCCGATCCTGTTCTACTACTGGGGGCCCACCGCCATCCTGGGCAAGTACGATGCCGTACAGCTCGACCTGGGCGCTGCCGATCCCGCCATCTATGCCTGCAATACCGATCCTGAATGCCCCGAGCCGGCGGGCAAGACCGCCTATCCCTCGTCGCCTGCGGTGATCGGCGCGGCCAAATGGATCGAGACCGACGCTCCCGCCGTGGCCGAGTATTTTTCTCGGGTCGGGCTGAGCAACAGCCAGATCAGCGAACTGCTGGTCTATGGCGACGAGAACAAGGCCGATGCCGCCGCAACGGCGGAAAACTTCCTCAAGACCAGGCAGGATGTCTGGACGACCTGGGTATCCCCCGAGGTCGCCGACAAGGTTCGCGCCAGTCTCGGCTAGTTGCACCTCACTGGACTAGCCGCATGGCGGTCGGGTCGCGTGACCCGGCCGCTTCCCGTTTTTCGATCCGCCCGGTCGGCGCGAACGCCCGCCGACCGCGTGGCCGGATCTTTTTCAGATCATCGAGACAATGTTCCCTGAACTCATCGACACCAAACCGCTCCGCCGCGCGGTCGACGACGCACTCGGCTGGGTGGTGACGAACTGGGGAGGCGCCTTCGAGGCCGCCGCCCGACCGCTGCTGCTGTTGTTGAACGGCATCGAGGCCCTGCTGCTCGCCACCCCGTGGTGGCTGATCATCGGCCTGCTGACGGCCATCGCCTGGCTCGCGACGCGTCGCTGGACGCTTCCGGCGATCGTGCTGGTCTCGCTGGTCTTTCTGGGGCTCATGGAGCTGTGGAAGGACGCGATGAGCACCACCGCGCTCATGCTGGCCGCGACGCTCACGGCAATCGTGCTGTCGATACCGATGGGGGTATGGATGTCGCGCTCCGGGCGGGTTCGCCAAGTGATCACACCGGTGCTCGACCTGATGCAGACCCTGCCCAGCTTCGTCTACCTCATCCCCACGGTGATGATCTTCGGGCCGGGCAAGATCCCGGCGCTCATCGCCACCATCGTCTACGCGGCGCCGCCGCTGGTGCGGCTGACCGATCTGGGGCTGCGTTCGGTGGATCCGGCGATCATGGAAGCCAGCCGGGCCTTTGGCACCAACCCGACGCAGCGGCTGCTGGGGGTGCAGATTCCGCTGGCGCTGCCGACCATCCTCGCCGGCATCAACCAGACCACGATGATGGCGCTCGCCATGGTGGTGATCGCCTCGATGATCGGAGCGGGCGGCCTCGGCTACCAGGTGCTGCAGGGCATCGGCCGCCTGGAAGTCAGCCGCGGCCTGTTCGCCGGGCTCGGCATCGTGGTGCTGGCGATCGTCTTCGATCGCATCACCCAGGCCTTCGGCAAGCAGCTGCAGGCCCGTATCGGACTTTCGGAGGCCCGCGCATGACCACGTCCCCAGCAGAACGCGCCATCCATATCGAGGGTGTAACCAAGATCTTCGGCCCCGCCCCGCAGCAGGCGCTCGCCGCCCTGCGCGGCGGCATGTCGAAAACCGAACTGCAGACCGAAACCGGCCATGTCGTCGGCCTCGACGACGTCTCGCTGGACGTCGCCAAGGGGCAGATCCATGTGGTCATGGGCCTGTCGGGCTCGGGTAAGTCGACGCTGATCAGGCACGTCAATCGCCTGATCGAACCCACTGCCGGAGCGATCCGCGTCTACGGCTCGAATGTTCTCGAGATGTCGCGCGAGCAGTTGCGGGCGTTCCGCCGCACCCGCGTCGCCATGGTGTTCCAGAAGTTCGGCCTCTTGCCGCACCGCTCGGTGCTCGACAATGTCGGCTATGGCCTGGAGGTGCGCGGCGTCCGCCGCGTCGAGCGGGAGGCCGAAGCGCGCAAGTGGATCGAGATCGTCGGCCTTGCGGGCTATGAGAGCGCCTTGCCGCGACAATTGTCGGGCGGACAGCAGCAGCGGGTGGGGCTGGCCCGTGCGCTCGCGCTCGACACCGACATCATCCTGATGGACGAAGCATTTTCGGCGCTGGATCCGCTGATCCGCTCCGGCATGCAGGATCAGCTGGTGAGCCTGCAGAAAACGCTCAGCAAGACCATCCTGTTCATCACCCACGATTTCGACGAAGCCCTGAAGATCGGCGATCGGGTCGCCGTGCTCAAGGACGGCGCGGTGCAGCAGGAGGGGCGCCCCGAGGATATCGTGCTCAACCCGGCCAACGAGCATATCGAGGAATTCGTGCGCGACGTGAACAAGGCGCGCGCCATTCGCGTCCGCACCATCATGGAAACCGGCCCGGCGGAGCCCTGTTCGATCGCAGTGCCCGCCGATGCGCGATGTGAAGACGTCCTGCCGTTGTTTGCCGAGCACCAGTGGGTCGGAGTGCTCGATGCCGCCGGCCAGCAGATCGGCCGGGTGACGGCCCGCCGCGTCATCGGCGCCCTGGCCCGGCACGGGGCCCGGCCTCCCGCCGCTGCCGAGCCGGCGCTGGAGGCGGCGCAATGAAGATCGTCGCCTTCGTCGACTCGTCGCTCTACGCGCACAGCGTCATCGACCATACCATCTGGCTGGCGCTGGAGCGGCGGGCCAGCGTCGAGCTGGTCCACATCGTTTCGCCCAACGAGGTGGCGGCGTCCAACATCGCACCCATCCATCCGGGCGGCGCTGTCCTGCTCGAACGCGACGACACGCTCAATGCCAAGCTGGCCGAACTCGAGCGGCAGGGCCGGGAACGGCTCGAGCAGGCCCATCGGGCCCTGAACCAGGCCGGGGTCAACGATGTGCAGGTCCGCCTTTGCGAGGGCCATACCGCGCAGACCATGGTGCAGGCGACCCAGTCGGCCTCGATCGCCATCGTCGGCAAACGCGGCGAGCACGCCGACCTGGCGCGGCTGCCGCTCGGCGCCAACCTCGAGCGCCTGGTGCGGGGCAGCAAGGTGCCGGTCCTGGCGGTGTCGCGCAGTTTTCGGCCGATCAGGCGGGCGCTTGCCCCCGTCGATGCGGAGGCCGCCACGTCCCCCGCGCTGGAGGTGCTCGCGGGCGGCCTGCTGCCGGCGACTCCCATCGAGCTGCTGCATGTCGGTGACGCCAGCGAGGCAGCGCGGCTGCATCTCGACCAAGCCGCTGCGAAACTCGCAGGAGCTGGTTTTGCGAGCAGTGCCAGGATCGAAGCCGGCGCGCCAAATGTGGTCATTCCGCAGCGCGTCGTCCTCGACGATATCGACATGCTCGCCGTCACGGCGTTTGGCAGCTCACGGCTGAAATCGATGCTGCTGGGCAGCCTGACCAGCGAGCTGCTGCGCGCCTGCCAGGTGCCGGTGCTGCTGTGCTGAAGCCTTGCAGCCGTGGCCCAACCAGCCGGTGGACCGGCGGCGGGATCAAGGCAACAAAGTGGCAAAATTGCAACTTTACCTGAGTGGCTGGGTGTCCGACCATGGCTGTGGCGGTTGCGGAGGGCCTGGTGGCCTTGGCTCTCCGGCATTCCATGCATGGCCGCCGCATCCCGTTGCGTGACGGGAGTCCTCCGTCACGAACAGGCCCCGTGTGGGCGGTCTCCGAGTACCGTAGGGAGGATATTCGAGACCGGCGGGGTGGTTCGGAGCACGTGTCATAGCGCGTGCCCCGCAACGATGGAGTCGCCCGCGTGACGCCGCACCATCAGACGCGGGCGTCTCCATCATCCACTGACGAAGACAGGCGATATGGCTTTGAGATCACTCGAGCATTTCAACGTTCAGCCGTTGCTGGACGATGGCACCATCGACAAGACCCGCAGCATCAGCATCGAGGCGACCAGCGCGCTGCGGGCCGGCGAGGCGGCTCTCGGGCGGCCACTGGCCCTCGAAGGCAAGTCCGCCCGGGCCGTCGTCTGGCGGCTGACCGAGGCGTTTGTGGCGCTCAGCGTCACCCTCTACGAACCCGAAACGATCGCCAGACCAGCGCCATGACCTGGCGGTTCTTCACGCGCGGCGGCTCTCGCGACGAACGGGCGGGATCGTATTTCGTGACCTTTCGCATGCAGACCGGCGCCGGCAGGCTGGAAGCGAAATCCCAGCCCGAACTGTCGCAACTGCTCGGCGAGCTGCGCCTCGCGGGCGCCAGCGACATCACCGTGGTCGACGCGCAGGGACGGCTGGTGTCTTTCGATCCGGGAAGCTGAGACGGCGCCGACGAGAGAGCTGGTCCGGCGCCGGCCAGGCGGGTCGATCAGCGATCGTGAACGCTGCTTGCGGCGTGAGGGCATCTGCAACACCATGCGCCGGCAGGTTTCAACTGGTGGCGGTCGCGGGTGTCGGAGCAATTACTGGGGGCAAAGCTCGCCGAGGGCGCTTGCGCGGAGATTTACGCGTGGGGCGCCAATGACCAGGTGGTCAAGCTGGCCAAGCCCAACACTAACCGGTTCGCACTCGAGCGCGAATTGCGCCTTTGCCACATCGCCTGGCGGCTCGGGCTACCGGTGCCGCAACCCTATGAACTGGTGCAGGCGGATGGTCGGCCCGGCATCGTCTTCGCCCGGGCCAGCGGCGAAACGCTGTTGCAGAGGTTTGTCGCAGCTGCCCTGAGCCTCACACCGGGGCCCGTCGCTGCAGGCGATCGGGACCACCTCAATGCCCGGACGACGGCGCAGGCTCTGCAGCTCATTCACGACAAGAGTTCGGACGCCATGCCGGACCAGCGGGTCAGCCTCGAGCGCGACATCCGCCGCACCATCCACCTCACCGATCGGGAAAAGGATGCGGTGATGAGCCGGCTCGCGGCCCTGCCGCGGAAGCGGCAGCTCTGCCATGGCGATCCCAACCCCGGCAACTTCCTGCTCGGCGCGGGAGGCGTCATCGTCATCGACTGGAACAACGCGACACTGGGCAACCCCGAGGCCGACCTCGCCGAGTATGTGCTGATGATCCGCCATGCCCGGCTGCCGCAGGGCAGCCCGGCCCAGGTGGTGAGCCTGTTCGAGGCGACGCGCGACCACTCCATCCGCCTGTTCATAACAGAGTACCAGCGGCTGACCGGCATCGGCGCTGCCGAGATCGAGCCGTGGATGGCACCGATCGCGGCGCGCAAGCTTGCCGCGGATGCCATAGGCGACGACGAGAAGGACGCGCTGGTTGCGGAGGTGCGGCAACGGCTGCAGCCAGGGTACTAAGAGCCCGATGGCCGCTTGCCCGGAGGTCCTGAGCCGTTGAAGGGCGCCGCCGAGGAGAAGCTGGAAAGAGCCGCCGCCGGCGGCTCCTTCCCGATCGCGAGGTCCGATCAGAACTGCCCGGTCAGGCCAACGGTCGCCTTGTAGGACCAGGCATCGCCGAAGGCGAGGACGGTGCCGCCGGTCGCATTACCATCGTTGTAGTCGGCATCGGCATCGTCGACCCCGTTGCCGTCGCCGGTGAGAACGGCCCCATCCTCACCCACGAAACGGCTGGTCGCAACGCGAGACATGTATTCCGCGCCGAGCCCGAAGTTGATCTGCATGTTGTCGCTGATATCAGCCGAGAACGTGCTGCTGCCTTTCAGGGTGTAGGCGAAGCCTTCTTCCGGATCGAGGTCGAAGTTGCTCGTCACCCTTTCGTCGACCGTGCCGCCAGCGCCGCCAAAGCCGCCGAAGATCGAAGCCTCGGTGGTGGAGTCATACGACGAGGAGGCGTAGTACACACCAGCGCCGAGGCCGAGCGACAGCTTTGCGCCGGCCCAAACGTCGATATCGACATTACCGCCAAACACTGCGCCCGCGTAGTAGGTGTCGATGTTCTCGACGGTGTTCATGTTGAACGTCGGGTACTGGAAATCGACGGTATCGAAGTAGTTCTGGTTGACCTGGATGGTCGTGTCGGTGGTGGTTTCCGTACCAAGGTAGCGGAAACTCGGGCCGCCATAGACCGTGAAGGCAACGCCGCTATCGTCGGGGGTGGTGCGTTGCGACACGGTGATGTCGCCGCCGGCATAAGCCAGGTCCTGGGTGACGTCGGTGTCGATCTTGGTGCCCTGCAGCTCACCGGAGCCCAGGAAGATGACGCCCTCCGTCGTGGCAACGACGCCAAACGCGTAAGTGCCGTAGTCGCCCTGCGCACCGGACAACACGAACCCATCGGCGTTGCTGGCGACATTGTAGCCCGGCCCGAGGAGCGTGCTGGTGCCGGTCACCAGGCCGCCGCCGGCATTGACTCCCGCAGTGGCGTCGCCCCAGTCGCTGGTCGTCGTGCCGACATTGTCCACGTCGAGATCGATGGTATCGAGGTCGATCTGCCCGGTAGGCAGGTTGGGGCCATGAACCACCAGATACTGCTCTTCGTTGATCGTCCGCGACTGGCTGCCATCGCGCGTCACGAACGAACCAAAGCCCGAGAAGTTGACCGAGGTTCCGTCACCGTTGATGGGCGCACTCATGTCGATGCCGATCGTGCCACCATAGAGCGGGCTGTCGAGGCCTTCGAAGAGATCAGCATCGTTGAGCGTTCCAACGTCGTTGGTCACGCCGATCGGGGCCGTATCGGGGATGCCGAACGCCGTGACGCCACCGGTGATCGACAGGGTGAAGAGCGGTTCCTCTTCGATCACTACGGGCGCGGGAGCCGGCGCGGCAGGATCCGCGGCAAGAACAGCGGTCGAAAGCAGCAGGGCCGCGTTCAGCCCCAGTAACAGCGTTTTTGGCCTCATAGACATGTGTCCCTTAGTTGAGAACGTTCCGGTCATGGTCGCCGCCAAGTCGTTCGGCAGCGGCCCACAGGTGATCGGTTTCGTTGCGACCCCCATCTGAACACAAGCAGTAGGGAGCGCGGAGATTCACAACAACGTCAGAGACTAACCTTTCCTGACAGTTCCTTTCACTAACTGTCACTTGGCGTGACTGCTTCTTGATTTGCGGTTATTTCGTGATCGACAATGCAGCGGCAGTGTTGCAAAATTGTCGGGGATAAGAGTGGACGCCGGCGGGGGCTCGGGCCGCGGCATGGGCGACACAACGATCCAGCCTTGACGGATGCCTGTTCACAGCCAGATGCGCCGGCCCTCAGCCAGGGGACCGGCGTTCGATGTGGCGCTGGCAGGCTGGTGGCTAGTCGGTGAAGGCAAAGCCTTCGCCACGGATGGCATGCAGGGGGATGAGCATGTTGGATTTCTCGGCCCTTCGACGCAATCGGCTGGCAATGGTGTCGAGGTGGGCATAGTTGAAATCATAGATATCGGCGCCCATCGCCTCGACGATGGCGCGCCGCGTCACGGTCTTGCCACGCTCGCTGAACAGGCGGCCGAGAAAGCGCTGTTCCGAGGTGGTCAGCCGCAGCCGGTGCCCCATGCCGTCGGCGAGCACCCAGCCGCCCTCCTCCAGCGTCCAGCGTGGAGCGGTGGGCGCCGGGGTGGCCGGCTGGCGGGCGAGACGCAGGTTGAGCGCCTGCACGGTGGCGGCGAGTTCCCGCACATCGACGGGTTTGACCAGGTAGGCGTCGGCGCCGGTTCTGAGGCCGATGATGCGATCGTCTATCGAACCGCGCGCCGTGGCCATGATGATGCCGACCGAGCGCGAGGCCCGCAAATGCGTCGCGATTGCCAGCCCGTCTTCGCCCTCGAGACCAATGTCGAGGATGACGATGTCGGCGGGTCTGGCGGCATATTCGCGGTAGAGCGCCGCCGCACTGCCAAACCCGCGCACATCAAGACCCAGCCCGGACAGGCCGAGCAGCATTTCTTCACGAAAGTCGCCGTCGTCATCAACCAGATAGACCAGCGGCCCAACCGCCCCGCCGGTCCGCTTAAGTTCTTCTTCCAGCATTAGAAAAATCCCATGCGACGCGTCACGCCCATTCGATTTCATCTAATCATTGCGTTGTCCATTCTGTTTGGATGCTTAGCACCCCAAACAACGTTCGCACTTTCGTTGCAGGCGGGCGACGGCCTCGGCGCGCCCGTGTCGCTCGCCGGGCACCTCGAAGTGCTGCACGATCCAACGGGCGCATTGAGCATCGACGACATCGCCTCCGGCCGCCCCGAGCTTGCGTTCAAGCCCATCCCGTCGATGCTGACCGAGGGGTATCGAACCGGGGCGGTGTGGGTGCGGTTCTCGCTGTCCACGTCCGCGCCGGCCGAACGATGGCTGCTGCAGGTGGAGAGGCCGCTGCTCGAGCAGGTGGCGCTCTATGCCCCAGACGGCGCGGGACATCTGGTGAGCTCACCGGCCAGCGTGGTGGCCGGAGATGAAACCGGTCCGCGGGCCTACACGACGCTGTTCCCCCTGTCGGTGCCAGCCGGAGAGAGCCAGTTCTTCATCCGCTTTCAGTCGATGACCTCGATCACCACGGCGCTGAACGTCTGGCAGGCCGAGGGCTATGAGCGGTACCGGCGCTCGGACCACTGGATCATGGGCCTGGTGCTGGGCGCCATTGGCGCGATGCTGCTCGCCAACCTGCTGTTCTCCTACCTGCTGCGCGACAGCCTCTATCTGCTCTATGCGGCGGTGCTGCTCGTCTCGTCGCTGATGACGATCTTTCACCTCGGCTATGCCGACGAGATTCTGCGCTTTCTCGCGCCGGCGCAGATCCAGCGCAGCTGGGGTGTCATCGTCTGCCTCTACAGCCTCGTCATGGTGTGGTTCATGGGCAGGCTGTTCGAGTTTCGCCGACACTCGATCTGGGCCTGGCGCGCCATCCAGGCCATCGTCGTGTTGAACGGGGTGGCGATGCTCTTCGCGCTGGCGGGCCGTTACAGCGACGTCGCGCTGCTGGTGTCGCGGCTGCAGCAGTTCTCCTACATCTTCATCGCCATGTTCTTGCTCTACCTGCTCGCCGTCAGGCGGCAGTTCCAGTATCTGCTCTCGACCCTGGCGTTCTCGGGCGTGATCACCGTCAGTCTGGTCATGCAGAGCCAGTATGCCGGTACCAACCTGCTCGGAGTGGACAGCTCGCTCGCCCGGTTCATGGCGGTCGGCACCCTGGTGCACCTGGTCCTGCTGAGCGCGGCCGTGGCGCAACGCGCCCGGCAGGCCGAACGCCGGCTGAGCGAAGAAAAGGATCGCGCCATCGCGCTGTCGCGGTCGGCGGAACAGCAGCTGGCGCTGAAGGTGAACGAGAGAACGGCGGCGTTGGCGGAGAGCAACGCCTCGCTCGAGGCCGAGGTCGAGCGGCGTCAGGGGCTGGAAGCAAAGCTCCAGCAGTCGCTCGATGCGGTCAATGACGCACTGGCCCAGCAGCGGGACTTCGTGGCGGTGGTTTCGCACGAGTTTCGCGCGCCGCTGGCCGTCATCGCGGCAGCCGCGGACAACCTGTCCTTGCTCGGCGGAGAGGCCGCCAGCCGCATCGCGCCGCGCGTGCTGAGAATCCGCCAGACGGTGCAGCGCATGTCGTTGCTGATCGAGAACGCATTGACCGGCGACCGGCTCGGAGCCGGGCAGCCGGCGGCCACGGCAATCGAGAGGTTGGCGCTCGCTCCGTTGCTCCGCACCGCCTGTTCCGGGCTCGACGACGACGGCGCGGCGCGGGTCCGCATCGTCAGCGACGGCGACGGCGAGGCGGAGGTGAGCGGCGAGCGCCGGCTGGTGGAGATCGCGGTGCTGAACCTCGTGCAGAACGCGCTCAAATACTCAGCCGCCGGCAGCCCGGTGACGGTACGGCTGTCGGCGGACCGAGGCCTGGCCCGCATCGACGTCGTGGACCGGGGCGCCGGCGTCGCGCCGGACGATCGCGAACTGATCTTCATGCGATACTACCGGGCCGCCGGCCAGCTGGTCGCCGGATCGGGCCTCGGCCTCTACATCGCACGGGCGATCGCCCGCCAGCATGGCGGCGACCTGGTCCTCGCCAGCAGCGGGCCGGATGGCTCCACATTCTCGCTGTCCCTGCCGATCGCCGCGGCGGGAAAGCTCGAGGCCGTACAAGGCTGACGACCGGCTTCCGAGGCCCCCTGCCCGCTATGAAGAGTAGGCGGCCTCGTCGCTGACGAACTCGTCGAAGTGCTCGATGACAAAGGCGAGATGGTCGGCCATCGCGGCGGCAGCGCCCCTGGCGTCGCGCGCTGCCACGGCGTCGACGATGGCGCGATGCTGGGCAATGAGCCGAGGCGCGTGATCCGGCTTCAAGGTCAGCTTGCGCACGCGATCCATGTGAATCTTGATGTCGGCCACCAGGTCCCAGATCGCCGGACGGCCGGCAGCGGCGGCAAGCCGCGCGTGCATTTCCTCGTCGAGGCGGTACAGCAGGGCAAAGTCGCCCGCGGCCGCGGCCCGCTCCTGCCCGTCGAGATTGAACAGCAGCTGACGGACATCCTCGTCGGAGCGTAACCGGGCGGCATCCTCGACCAGCGCGCATTCGAGCGCCGAACGGGCGAACTGCGCGTCGCGCACCAGTTCGCGCCGGATCGGTGACACGAAGGTGCCCTGCTGCGGCACCACGTCGACCAGCCCGTCGGTTTCCAGACGCTTCAGCGCCTCTCGCACCGGCGTGCGGCTGAGGCCGAAATCGTTGGCGAGGCGCGTCTCAGACAACAGCTCCCCCGGCCGGAAGGTCAGGTCAAGGATGCGGCGCTTGATCTCGCTATAGGCCTGCCCGGAGACCGGCTCCCTGTTCAACCGCTTCGCAAACGCCATTGAGTCCTCCCGATGGCGCAGCCTAGCCCGCGCCCCCTTACCTGCCCAGCACATTTGTGCACTGCCACACTTGTATACTAGAGGACGCGATGATAGGAAGATGGGTAACAGGAGGTGAATGGTGATGGAATTCGACGGCAAGAGCGCCTTCGTCATGGGCGGCACCACCGGCATCGGCCGGGCGGCAGCCGAGCTGCTGGCCGAGCGCGGCGCGACCGTCACCGTGTTCGGCGCGCCCGGTTCGGCCGATGGCGCCGATCCCCACCTGCCGCCACATCTCAACCCGATCCTCGGCGATGGCGCCGACGCGGCTCAGGTCGAGCAGGCGATTGCCAATGCCGCGCGCCACGGCAAGGGGCTCGATATCCTGATCTGTTCGGCGGCCATCCACCCCTATGGCGACGCCGTGGCGACCAGCGTCGAGACCTGGAACCGGGTGATGGCGGTCAATGTCGGCAGCGCTTTCCTCACCGCGCATTTCGGCATCCCGGAGCTGCTGAAGCGCGGTGGCGGCGCCATCGTCAATGTCGCGTCCAACCAGGGCTCGGCCAATAATCCCGATGTCGCAGCCTATGCCACCAGCAAGGGCGCGCTGCTGGCGTTCACCCGCACCCTGGCCATGGATTTCGGCTCGTACGGCGTCCGCGCCAACTCGGTCAGCCCGGGCCCAATCGATACGCCGCTGCTCCGCGTCGCGGCAGCCAAGCTGCAGGATGGCCGAAGCCTCGAGGCGATCTACGACGAGTGGGGCACGCATGTGCCGATCGGTCGGATCGGCCAGGCGCGCGAGATGGCCGAGGTCATCGCTTTCCTCGCCAGTCCACGCGCCAGCTACGTGACCGGCTCCGACTATGTCGCCGATGGCGGCCTGCTCGCCCGGCTCGGCTTCTGAAAGACCCGCCCATGACCGACTATCCCGACTTCCGTTCCCGCGCCTTCCTGCTCGACCATGTCGACAAGACGATGGGCTTTTTCTATCCGGCCGGCTTCGATCCGGCGGGCGGCTTCTTCAACGAGCTCGACAATGTGGGCGCAGTCGCCGACCCGCGGCCGCGCTCGCTGGTTCATACTTGCCGCTCGCTGTTCATCCATGCCAACGCCTATCGGCTGTTCGGGCGCGCCGAGAACCTCGCGGCTGCCGGGCACGCGCTCGATTTCCTCACCAATGCGCATCGCGTGGCGCTGACCCGCGGTTACCTGTTCGAACTGGACTTCGCCGGCGGCAAGGTGACGCCGACCGAAACCGCCAACATCACCTATGGCTACAGCTTCCTGCTGCTCGCCTATGCGACGGTGCTGCAACTGGGCCTGCCCGGTGCCCGCCATTGGCTCGACGAGACGTTCGCGACCATGGAGGAGCGGCTCTATGAGCCGGCCTTCGGCCTTTATGCCGACCAGGCCAGCGCCGACTGGCAGGAGGTTCGCCCCTATCGCGGCCAGAACGGCAACATGCACGCCTGCGAGGCGATGCTGGTCGCCTACGAGGTCACCGGCGAGGCGCGCTATCTGGAGCGCGCCGAAACGCTCGCCGCCGCCATTACCCTGCGCCAGGCGCAACTCAGCCCGCTGGGCGAAGTCTGGGAGCATTTCCGCACCGACTGGTCGGCCGACCCCGACTACAACCGCGACGATCACAGCGACGCCTATCGCCCATGGGGCTATCTCACCGGCCACCAGACCGAATGGACCAAGCTGCTGCTGATCCTCGACCGGCACCTGCCCCGGCCGTGGCACCTCAAGCGGGCGCGACAGCTGTTCGACAGCGCCATCAACACGGCCTGGGACGCCACACGCGGCGGGCTCTACTATTCGTACGGTCATGACCGCGCGGTCTATGACAGCTCCAAGCAGCAATGGGTGCACGCCGAAACGCTCGGCGCCGTGGTGCATCTGGCAGCAGCGACCGGCGAGCAGAGCTACTGGGACTGGTACGACAAGCTGTGGCGCTACACCTGGGACCATCTGGTCGACCAGGAGCGTGGCGGCTGGTATCGCGCCCTTGATGCCGACAACCGGGTCACCAGCACCCGCCGCGGCGCGCCGGAGCCCGACTATCACAATATGGGCGCCTGCGCCGAAATCCTCGCCGTGCTTGAGAGGGCGGGCGCATGAAGATCACCCGGATCACACCGTTCGTCGCCTATAGCCCGATCTCCGACCTGGTGTTCGTCAAGGTGGAGACCGACGAGCCCGGCCTGTTCGGCTGGGGCGAGTGCTCGCTGCCGGCCAAGCCGAACGGCGTCGCCGGCGCGGTGCGCGACCTCGAGCCACTGGTTGTGGGAGCCGACCCGCGGCGCGGCGAATGGGTGTGGCAGCGCATGTATCGCCACGCCTATTGGCGCGGTGGTCCGGTGCAGACCAGCGCATTGTCGGGCGTCGACATGGCGTTGTGGGACATTCGCGGCAAGCTTGCCGGCCAATCGGTTGCCGAACTGCTGGGCGGCCCGGTGCGAGAGCGCATCAAGGCCTATGCCAATCTCGGGCTGTCGCTCGATCCCGGCGAGTTCCGGGAGCGGGTGGCTGTGGCGCTTGAGATGGGCTTCAAGGTGGTGAAGGTCTACCCCCTGCCCGCGGTCGCCATGACCGAGGGACGCGAGGCGATCCGCCAGATCGTTGCCTGCTGCGAGGCGGTGCGCGACGCGCTCGGCGACGAGCTCGACTACGCCATCGACATGCATGGCCGCAGCAGCGCCGCGCTGGCCGTCTCGATCGAAGCGGCAGTGCGCCATACGCATCCGCTATGGATCGAAGAGCCGGTGCCGCCCGAGTCCAATGCTGCGCTGGAGCGGCTCAACCAGCACTCCGAAACCCCCATCGCGGTCGGCGAGCGGCTGTTCACCCGCTGGGCGTTCCGCGAAGTGCTGGAGAACGAGTGGGCCGGCATCATCCAGCCCGACGTCGCCAATGCCGGCGGGATCAGCGAACTGGTGCGGATCGCGGCGCTGGCCGAGATGTACGGCGTGACCTTCGCACCGCACAACCCGAACGGGCCGGTGCAGGCCGCCGCCAGCCTCAACCTCGCCGCCTACGCGCAGAACTTCTCGCTGCTCGAAACCCGGCACACCGCCCTCGACTGGACCGGACGGCTCTCGAGCTACGTGCCGCGCGTCGATGCCGACGGCTATTTGCCGCTGCCGCAGGGCCCGGGGCTCGGGGTCGAGATCGATGAGGATTTCCTCGTCAGCCAGACCACCGGGCGCTGGGTGCCGGAATCGTTCCGGGCCGATGGCAGCATTGCGGATTGGTGAGATGCAGATGATCGCAACGACCGACACCCAACAGCCTCTCCTGGAAGCGCGCCAGGTCTGGAAACGCTTTGGCAGCATCGAAGCCTTGCGCGGCGCCAATTTCGCCATCGGTCGCGGCGAAGTCGTCGCGCTGATGGGCGATAATGGCGCCGGCAAGTCGACGCTGGTCAAGACGCTTTGCGGGCTCTACGCGCCGAGCGAGGGCGAAGTGCGGTTCGACGGCCGCGCCGTCCAGTTGAGCTCGCCCAAGGATGCCCAGGCGCTGGGCATGGAGACGGTCTATCAGGACCTGGCGCTGGCGCCCGATCTCGATGCAGCCGCCAACATGTTCCTCGGGCGCGAAGTGCTGCGGGGCGGGCTCGCGGGGCGGCTCGGCATCCTCGACAAGCCGCAGATGCGGCGTCGCACCGTCGAGGCACTGACCACCATGAAGGTGGCGCTGAAAAGCATCGACGCCCCGATCGCCACCCTGTCGGGCGGTCAACGCCAGAGCATTGCCGTGGTGCGCGCCGTGACCTGGGCCGACAAGCTGGTGGTGATGGATGAACCGACGGCTGCTCTCGGCGTCGCCCAGAGCGCGGCGGTGCTGGACCTGATCCGCCGGGTCAAGGAGTCCGGGCGTTCGGTCATCCTGATCAGCCACAACGTGCCCGACGTGATGGCCGTCGCCGATCGCGTCGAGGTGCTGCGGCATGGCCGCCGCACCGCCCGCTTCGATCGGGCCGACATGAGCATGGAAAACATCGTCGCCGCCATTACCGGCGCCCTCGTCAACGAGCCGCAAGCATGACCGACAATTCCCAAAACCGCGCGTTCCGCCTCGAAGACCTGTGGTCCGGCCCCATGCGCATCGTGCTGGTGCTCGGGCTGATCGTCGCGGTGTTCGCCATCATGCGCTTCGACACGTTCGCGAGCTTTGCCAATGTGCGCAATATCGGCATGGCCGGCGCGATCCTCCTGGTCATGGCGGTGGGCGCGACCTTCGTCTTGATCACCGGCGGCGTCGATCTGTCGGTCGGCGCGGTGCTGGTGTTCTCCGGCGTCATCGCGGCCAAGGTGATGGGGGCGATGGGCAGCGATGGCTGGGAGGTGGCTGCGATCGGGCTCCTCGCCGCCATGGCCGCCGGCACCGCCTGGGGTATTCTCAATGGCCTCTTGGTCGCCAAGGCCAAGGTGCCGGCGCTGGTCGTGACGCTCGGCACCATGGGCGCGGCGCAGGGCCTGAGCTGGATCATTGCCGGCGAGGATCTGCGCGACGTTCCCTATGTGCTCGGCGACACCGTCGGGGTCGGCTCGATCGGCGGCATCCCGGTGCTGGTGATCATCGCCATCGCCATCACGCTGCTGGGCGGCCTGATGCTGCAGCTGACGCGCTTTGGCCGTCACACCTTCGCCATCGGCTCCAACCCGCTGGCGGCGCGCGAAATGGGCATCAATGTCGATTGGCACCTGGTGCGGGTCTATGGCCTCGCAGGACTGCTTGCCGGCATCGCCGGCATCCTGTCGCTGGCGCGCTACGGCTCGACCACCATTGGCGGCCATGCCACCGACAACCTGCAGGTGATCGCAGCAGTGGTGATCGGCGGCACGAGCCTGTTCGGCGGCCGCGGCAGCGTCTTCACCACCGCGGTGGGCGTGCTGATCCCGGCGACCCTCGCCAGCGGCCTCATCATGGTCGGACTCAACACCTTCTGGCGCGATGTCGCGGTGGGCGTGGTGCTGGTTGCCGCCGTCTATCTCGATCAGGCCGGCCGACGGCTGACGCGCTGACTTCAGGCGACCCGGCCCGGCGTCCGCCGGATCGCCTCACAACTCGGATGCCAACATGCACAAGGGAGAGAGACCTGTGACCTTCACCAAACTCATGATCTCGGCAGCAGCGCTTGTCGTTGCTGCGGGACTGTCCGCGCCGACGCTGGCGCAGGACAAGCTCAACATCGCCTTCATCCCCGGGGTGGGTGGCGATGCCTATTACGGCTCGGTGCAGTGCGGCATCGAGAAGGCGGCGGCCGAGGCCGGCGCCACCGTACAGACCCAGGCCCCCTCCTCGTTCGATCCGGCGACGCAGATCCCGATCCTCGAAACGATGATCGCCCAGAACCCGGACGCCATCGTCATCGCCCCGACCGACAGCCAGGCGCTGTTCGCGCCGCTGAAGCGCGCGGTCGATCAGGGCATCAAGGTGGTGCTGGTCGACACGACCCTCGCCGACCCCTCGATCGCCGTGTCGGAAGTGTCGTCGGACAACGTCGAGGCCGGCCGCGTCGCTGCCCAGAAGCTCGCCGAGATCCTCGGCGACAAGAAGGGCTCAGTCCTGACCGTCAACCTCAGCGCCGGCGTCACCACCACCGATGACCGCGAGAAGGGTTTTGCCGAGGGCATCCAGGCCGCTGGCTTCAAATATCTGGGCCAGGAGTTCTCGGACAACAGCGTGCAGAAGGCCGACCAGATCGTCTCGGCGGCGCTGCTCGCCAATCCGGACCTGGTCGGGGTGTTCTCGACTGCCGCGTTCAACACCGAGGGCGCAGTGGCCGCCATCCGCGCCGCCGGCAAGTCGGGCGACGTGCAGGTGGTGGGCTTCAACGCCAACCCGCCGGGCATCGAGCAGCTGGCGCGCAAGCAGGTTGCGGCCCAGGTGGTGCTGAAGCCCTATGACGAGGGCTACGAGGCCGGCAAGCAGGCGATTGCGGCGCTGAAGGGCGAGCCGATCACCGCCAAGATCCTGACCGGCGCGACCGTTGCGACGCCCGACAATCTCGAGGATGCTGACGTCGCCAAGTACGTCTACAGCTTCACCTGCCCCAAGTAACTGATCCTCCCCGGTGACCGCGGCCGGCAAGCTTGCCGGTCGCGGTTGCCACAACCAGCGGATGACCATGAAGATCACTGCCGTCTCCACCCATGTCGTCAACGCGGGGCTCCGCAACTGGGTCTTCGTACGCGTCGATACCGACCAGCCTGGCCTCCATGGCTGGGGCGAGGCGACGCTGGAGTGGAAGACCCGCGCCGTGTGCGGCGGTGTCGATGACCTGGCGCCGCTGCTGATCGGGCTCGACCCCCGCGACATCGAGCAGGCCTATCGCACCCTGACCAAGCACGGCTTCTGGCGGCTCGGCGCCGTCGGCATGAGCGCCGTCTCCGGCATCGAGATGGCGTTGTGGGATATCTTCGGCAAGTCGCTCGGCCTGCCGGTCTGGCGGCTGCTGGGCGGCAAGGTGCGCGACCGGGTGCCGATCTACACCCATCTGGGCCTCGGCAAGCAGGACGATGTCTATGGCTCGTTCGCGGCGGGGGATGTGGTGGAACGCGCCAACGAGGTGGTGGCGCAGGGCTATCGGGCGCTCAAGGTGGTGTTCATTCCCTACACCCACATCACCAGCACCGGCGCCGGGTTGCGCCAGGTCGAAGAGGCGATGGGCGCGCTGCGCCAGGCCGTCGGCGACGAGGTGGAGATCATGGTGGATTTCCATGGCCGCTGCGGCTCGTGGAACGCGGCGCTCGACTATGCGCGGGTGCTGGCGCCGTTCCGGCCGATGTTCATCGAAGAGCCGCTGCCGCCGCAGGATGTCGCAGGCCTCCTCGCGCTGTCACGGCAGTGCCCGGTGCCGATCGCGACCGGCGAGCGGCTGATCGGGCGCGAGGAGTTCGAGCCGATCTTCGCGGCGCGCGCCATCCAGGTGGCGCAGCCCGACATCTGCCACACCGGCGGATTGCTGGAGACCAAGAAGATCGCCGCCATGGCCGAGCAGGCCGGCATCGGCATGGCGCCGCACAATCCGCTCGGCCCGATCGCCGGCGCCGCGGCGCTGCACTTTGCCGTCTCCACCCCCAACTTCGTCATCCAGGAAGAAATGAGCGGCGCGGTGCCATGGTACGGCGAGGTGGTGCAGGGCCCGATCCGCCGGGTCGACGGCCACTGGCAGATCCCGGAGACGCCCGGCCTCGGCGTCGAGGTCGATCTCGCGATCGCCGCGCAGCACCCCTACCAGCAGGAGCCGTTCATCACCCGCTCGGCAACCATCGGCGACGGAACGCTGGTCGACTGGTGAACCTCAGATCGCGAGGTACGGCCTCGTCCGCGCTGCCCGACGACGATCGCCGTGCCGCAGGCCATAGTCCTTGGCAGACGCCAGCCGCTCATCCTCGCCGCCCCCAGTATGCCGGCCGCCATCCTGCGGCGACCGCCTCACCTTCGTCGCAGAACCAACGTTCACCTTTCTCAGGGCTTATTCGCGTACGTTCGTAAACCGGCGACCAAGGGGGGTGATAGATGTGTTCGCCCTCGCTGTTGATGTTACCCTTGATGGGACAATTAGGGTCGGGAGCTTCGTTGCCTGAGTTGCTCCAACGTCTGGCCCTGAAGTCCCACGGAGTCTCCGTCTCGACCTGCCAGATGCCAGTGCGCGCGGCCCGGGCTATCGCCTCGTCCACAACGTAGTCGCTGGCAAACTTCACGAACGCCCAGGCCAGACCGCTGCGTACCAGGTGTTTCCCGATGTCCACATCGTCGGCCCAGCAGACGGCGATAATGCGCCCATAGTCATCGAGCTCTCCGGCATCACAATGCAGGTCTGTTGCCGGGAAGACGATCTCTTCGAGCGCGACAACCGCAGCGGCACCGCAGTTCCAGGTCTTTCCTCCAGAGCGCTCGCATTGCTGTCCAGGCTCGGGAGCGTCGATGCCGTGGATACCATAGCGGGTTCCGCCGAGCTCGATCGTGTCACCATCAATCACCAGAATGTCTGCTGCCGCAGCCGTACCGATCGTGAGCACCATGACCGCAACGAACCATCGGAGAGCATCCATCAGTTGGCTTCTGGAGTGCTTCGGCGCACGCGGATTTCAATGCGTCGCCTATCGGGATCGTTGAGCGCTTCACCGCCCCCCGGCGAGAGCAGATCGCCCTTGCGCATGAGCTGTCCCGCTGAGAGTGGGACCACCCTGACGCCCGCCAGTTCGGGTTGCTGCCGCAGCACCCGGGCGACCTCGATAGCCCGCGCGAGGCCAAGCCCGGCATTGTCGACCGGCGTCAGGTGCACGCCAGGCGCGCCATTTACTGCTGGAATAGCCAGCAGGTCGAGATTCGAGGTTTTCTCGATATTCGGTTGGATCACCTGTTCGTCGGTGTGGCCAACGATCTCGATGACGTCAGCGTTGTACTGGTTGAGCAGGCCGGCAATTTTCACCGCTGCCTCGTCCTCCAGATAAAGCTGGAACGCAGCGGTGATCTCGGCGCTGCCGATCTCGAAGCGATAGCGGTTCCCATCGAGCGAGATGATCGGTGGCCAGCGGTTTCCAGGCGGATCGGAGCCCGATGCCGTGCTGGAAACCTCTGCAACCAACGCTTCCATCTGAGCCGGCGTCAGAGTATCCGCGCCAGCGGCGACCAAACGCTCGAGCAGCGAAAGCAACTTGGCCATCTCCGCCTCCGAAGCAAAGCGGCCTTGCATGTCGCCCCAGACGGTCAGCAGCTGTTTCAGCTTTTCCGGACTCTCGAGCCCGACCGAACTGGCCAAACCTTCCATGTCGCGAGCGAGCACAAGTTTGTCCCAGAGCTTGGCGAAGTCGGCATCTTTCATTGGCGGGATGCCCGCCGGAAAAAGCATCTTCAGCAGGATCTGCAGCTGCAACGCGTTACGCGGAATATCAGCTGCGCTGATGCCAGCCGATGCCTCGACCTGTTCCTGCAGCGCGGCGATTTCCTTGTCTTTGTCGAGTAGCGCGGTGGCCGAGATCAGGAGGAGGCAAAACAGCAACAGCAACAGAAGCTCGGCCATTGTGAAGCCGAGAACGACACCGCGTCGATGGCCGCGTTCGGTTTCTGCGATGGGTGAACTCATGTTCTTTCATGTCGAGGCAGGGCCTCGATCGGCGCCCAGAAGGCGAGGCGGCGCCAGAAGCCGACGCGCCGCCGGTGACGCAGCAAACCTGGTATTTCGGCAAGCGCCAAGTTGATCTCCACCAGCAACTTCTGGGTTTGCTCGAGCTCGTCACGGGCTCGCGCGATAGCCTCGACATGCGCCTCGCTGCCGAGCAGTTCCACAAGCGTGCCGGTCGTTTCCTCTGCCCGCGCCCGGTACTCGTCCATCGCCTCCAGCGCCATCTGCTGCTGGGTGCGTCCGAAATGCGAGAACTCGAGCAGCATGCCGTTCAGTTCCTGGCGCACCCTGCGCGCAGCCTCCGACAGCTCCAGGCGGGACTCGTGCTCAACCTCCACCGGATCGCGGCGGAACAGATTGAAGACGATACGGAGAACGATACCGGCAATGGTCGAGGCCACTGCCACGCCGAAGTTGCGAATGATCTCGGCCGCATTGGTCCCGTCGGCATACTGGATGAGGGTCACCGCCAAGCTCGTCAGTGTGTAGATGAACCCCATGTAGTAGAAATTGTCGCCGGACTGATCGCTGCGCAACCTGAGCGCCTTGAACAACCAGATGCAGACGGCGTAGCCGATCATCAGGAGCACAGGGACCAGTGTGACCATAACGGCGTCGACGCTCAGCGCTTTGGCGCCGATGATGTAGGCGACACCGATCACCGAAAAGGCGATGAAGACGGTGGGGCCGGTTGGATCGGCGCGTCGCGTGCGTGGCTGTTCCATCGCTACATTCCCATCAGCAGGGACAAGGTGGCGGGCTTCTTGGCGTTGCTGTCGCTGGCCCATTCCAGCCAGAAGCTCCCGAGCTGCTCGGCGTCCACCTTCTGGGTCGAGCGCCGCACCATCCAGAACTCCACTGCTGCGCCGGCGAGATCGGTGGCCAGCCTGTTGCGTGCCTTGGCGGCGAACGCCTCGGGTGACAAACCATCGACGTAATGCGAGTAGCCGGCTGTATGCTGGATCATATCTGAAACGACGACGAGGCGGGATGGTATTGACCGGTCGTGCTGGGAGGTCAGATGTTCGGCCGCGATCTGCTGGATCGCCTCCATGATCGGAGAATAGTCCTGTTCTGAGCCCACCACGCTGCTGCGCAGCGCCTCATCGACCTTCTCGGCGTATTGGGTCTGCCAGCGTCGTTTGGCCATCTCGGGGTTGCCTGTGACCGGATCGATGTCGGCGCCGTCGCCGGGATTGCAGAGCGGCTCCATTGCGGGGCGCGTTTGCGCCGCATCGGCTCCCAGTAACCGCAGTTCGAGCAGACCATCCTTGGGGATCGCGGTGACGACATCGCGCAGTTTGTTCAATACCTGGGTCTGGGTCACCTGCGCGAGTGCGTCGGTGGTGTCGATCAGGATCAGCGTCTGCGAGGTGTAGCCGGACAAGGGGCAGAGCGTCGCCAGATCGCGCGGCACGTAATCGGTCCGCGCCTTCACAACCAGCCAGATCAGTCCGCCAACCAAGAGGACCAGCGCAGTAGCCAGCACGACGATTAGGGTGATCTGGCCGGCAGTGGCTCCCGAACTCCTGCGCCTACGCCGAGACATGGTTGCCGTCCGGAACGAGGACGTCGAGCTGGCGATACCTTGCCAGCCCAAGCTCGAACTCCTGGGTGACTTCCGACATCACCATCTGCAGATGCGACTGGGCTTCGTCGATCTTGACCTGCAGTGCTTCGGACGTGATCTCGTTCAGCCCGTCGAGCGTAACCGACAGCCGCTCCAGCTTGAACGGCTGCTCGAAATACACCGGCGCGGGTGTCGTCCTGGCAGCGATGTTGGCGTCGCGGTAGGTGCGCAGCAGCTGGTTGCCGGCCTTTTCCAGCTGAGTCTGGTGCTCCTGAAACAAGCTCAGCATTTTGAGACGATGGGCCATGATCGAACTATGCTCGGTGCGGCGCTTGGAGATGTCGAGGCGGAGCTGCGACACGGCCTCCTGGTACTCCTGACGCTTATCGCTGAGATCCTGGATCTTGCCCCGACGTTCGCCAGCGTAGTCTTCCTGTGCCTTGCGTGCCGTCTCTGAGGCTTTTCGGTAGCCCGGATACTTGTCGACCAGGCTCAACCCATCGATAAGCGCCACCAGGGCGAAGAGCACACCAATGGCAAACAGCAGCCAGGACTCGAACTGATCGAGTTCCAGGGGCCGCGTCTGCAGGCGCTCCATGACAGCGTCTCTGGCCTGGACCGCGAACTGCGCCGTCGGCTCCCTTACCCCCGCAGCCTCGCGATAGTGGGCGAGGCCAAGATTCAACGCGCCGGCCCAGGCGAAGAAGCCCAGCAGCGAGACCAGTCCGAGAGCTTTGCGCAGCAAGTTCCGGTGATAGAGATTGGGCAGCAGGATCACGGCGACGCAGACCGCGACGCCAACGTTCAGCACAGCAAACAACAGTGCCTCGACGATACCGCCAACGAGGCCAAGCTCGTTACCACCGCTCAGAAAGTACCCGTTGGCAACGATCTCGCCGACGACCAACAGGGCGATCACCAGAAGCTTGACGATCAGACCTACCGCCGTCTTCTTGTCGGCCAGGCGTTTGATCCGATGCTGTTTCCTGAAGTCGTCCAGCCAGGACTCCGCGATCGTCAGGTCCTTACGCAGGATATGCAGGTCGTCGAGCGCCATCTGCTGCTCGGCCTTGAGGTCCGCCAGACCGCCTTGAGCAACTTCGGAGATCGCGCCAAACCGGGACTCGAAGTCCAGATCAGTCAGGCGCTCGTGGAATGTCGCGAGCTGGGCCTGCAGTTCATCGTGAGCCGCTTTCTGGGCAGCGCCGATCTGTTCGACGATCTCTTGTTCTGTTGACTCGAGTGAGGTGCTTGCGGTTGCGGGAAGGTTGTCCTCGCCTCGTGAGGCGCCACGCCCCTCCAAGTCCATTTCTCGTTCGAGACGTTGAACGTCGATGTCGTTGAACGTCTGCAGTGTCGGACGATAAGTGTGCGCCGGGCGACCAAGCGCGCCGCGCAAACGCTCAAGTGACTTCAACATACGCTATTACCCCCAAGACTGAGGCTATCGCCCGGCGAGAACACCGGTCAAGGTGAAGTCACAGTCGAGAGGAGTATCCTTCGTTAGATAAGCAGGCGGCTCTTCTTGTTCAGAGCAGCGTGTCGGGTGCTTGATGTCTGATTACCCGGGCTCCGCTCGGCGCAGCTGTCAGCAATCACTGCCCTTTGGTGCGGGGCTTTGGTTCCCTGCCGGTCAGATCGCGAGGTATTCCCGCCGCAGGGCTTCGTCGGCGAGTACGTCCTTCGCCAGCCCGGTGAAGGCGACTTCGCCGGTGTCGAGGATTACGGCGCGATCGGCGAGGCGCAGGGCGGCGATGGCGTTCTGCTCGACGATGATGGTGGTGATGCCGAGGGCCTTGATCTCGCTGAGGATGCGTTCGATTTCCTCGACGATCACCGGGGCCAGCCCTTCATAGGGCTCGTCGAGCAGCAGGAGTTTCAGGTTGCGCGCCAGCGCCCGGGCGATGGCCAGCATCTGCTGCTCACCGCCCGACAGGGTCACGCCTTCCTGGCGTCGGCGTTCGGCGAGCCTGGGGAAATGCGAATAGATCCGCTCGAGCTCCCAGCCGCGGCCGGGCGCCACCTGGGCGATGGTGAGGTTTTCCTCGACCGTCAGGCCCTGGATGATGCGTCGGTCCTCGGGCACCAGCTGGATGCCGGCGCGCGCCGCTTCGAACGCCTTCATCTTGTGGATCGGCTGGCCATCGAGCCAGATCTCGCCGGCCTGCAGCGCCGGGTTGTCGACCCGGGCGATGGTGCGCAGCGTCGAGGTCTTGCCGGCGCCGTTGCGGCCGAGCAGCGCCAGGATCTCGCCGTGGCGGATATCGAAGCTGACGCCCTGCACGATGTAGCTCTCGCCGTAATAGGCGTGAATGTCGCTCGCGGCAAAGAACGGGCCCTCATGGGGCGCGGCGTGCTCGGCGCGATGCGTGGCGGTCATCTCGGTGTCCATGGCGATCGAACTCATCAGTGCACCGCCTCGAGCCGGTGAGCGCCGCCGAGATAGGCCTCCTGCACCTTGACGTTGCCGCGCACCTCGTCGGGCAGCCCCTCGGCGATGATCCTGCCGCCGGAGAGGACGGAGATCTTGTCGGCCAGCGAGAAGACCACGTGCATGTCGTGTTCGATGATCACCTTGGTCATGCCGCGCGCCTTGATCTTCTGCAGCAGTTCGATGGTGGTGTTGGTGTCGTGGCGCGACATGCCGGCGGTCGGCTCGTCGAGCAGCAGCAGGCGGGGATGCTGGATCAGGCACATGGCGAGCTCCATGCGCCGCTTGTCGCCGCGGCTCAGGGCGCCGGCATGGGAGACGCGGCGGGCGGCGAGGCCGACATCCTCGAGAATGGCCTCCGCCTCGTCACGCAGCGCTGCTTCGCCCTCGACGCTGCGCAGCACATTGACGCGGAACGCCCCGTCGCGCCTGGCGAAGGCCGGCACCATGACGTTCTGCAGCACTGTCAGTTCGGGAAAAATCTCGGGGGTCTGGAACACCCGGGCGACGCCGAGCTGGTTGATCTGGTGCGGCTTTTTGCCGGTCAGCACCTGACCGTCGAACACCACTGCTCCGCTGGTCGGGGCCAGCCGCCCGATGATGACGTTGAGCAGGGTGGATTTGCCGGCGCCGTTCGGCCCGATAATCGCATGCGTCTTGCCCTGTTCGACCTCGAGGTCGATATCGGCCAGGGCATGCAGCCCGCCGAAATTCTTGCTGACGTCGTCGACATGCAGAACGACATTGCGCTCGGAAGTGGTCATCGCTCGCTACTCCGCCGGCTGGACGCGCATGGCGTCGGCTTTCGGGGGACTGCCGCGACGGCGGAACAGCGCGCCGATGCGGCGCACCCCTTCCATGATGCCGCCGGGCAGAAACACCACGACGAAGACGAACAGCAGCCCCAGTGTCAGTTGCCAGCCTTCGCCGACGAACTTGCTCGATATGGCGACGACGGTGTCGTGCAGCGGCTCGGGGACGAAATCGAAGAAGCGGCTCAGGATGCCCTCGTTGAAGGACGAGAAGATGTTCTCGAAATACTTGATGAGCCAGGCTCCCATCACCGGTCCGATCAGCGTGCCGACGCCGCCCAGGATGGTCATCAGCACCACCTCGCCCGAGGCCGTCCACTGCATGCGCTCGGCGCCGGCCAGTGGGTCGGTGACCGCCAGCAGCGCCCCGGCAAGCCCGGCATACATGCCTGAAATGACGAAGGCGGTGAGGGCATAGGGGCGGGTGTTGAAGCCGGTATAGCTCATCCGCATCTGGTTGGATTTGATGCCGCGCAGCATCATGCCGAAGGGCGAGGCGAACACCTTCTGGGCGAAGAAGAAGGCGATGAGCAGCACCACGGCGCAGAAGTAGAAGCCGCTGAGGCCGCTCAGCGTCACGCCGAACAGGCTCGCCGTCGGCAGGCCCACGCCGCGCTCGCTGAAAGCGAGATCGATGACGCGCGGATCCTGCATGGTCAGTTGCAGCGAGGTCTCGCCATTGGTGATCGGGGTGAGCACCGAATAGGCGAGGTTGTAGCTCATCTGGGCGAACGCCAGCGTCAGGATGGAGAAGTAGATCCCCGAGCGGCGGAGGCTGAGAAAGCCGATGACGAGGGCGAACAGCCCGGAAACCAGTACGGCGAGCAGCAGCGCCGGCAGCGCATCCATGGTCAGCAGCTTGAACGACCACACGGCGGTGTAGGAGCCGACGCCGAGGAACGCGGCGTGCCCGAAGCTCAGGTAGCCGGTGAGGCCGAACAGGATGTTGAAGCCGATGGCGAAGATCGCGTAGATGGCGAATTTCTGCATCAGGCCGGGATAGTTGGCGCCGAACGGCGCGGTCCATACCGGCATGGTAACGACCACCAGGGCGAAGAGCGCGAGGATCAGCGCGTCACGGCGCGAGAGCTGGAACAGCGCCATGGTCAGTTCTCCATCATGCCGCGGCGGCCGAACAGCCCGCGCGGCCGGACGAGGAGGATCACCACCGCCGTCAGGTAGATGATGATCTGGTCGATGCCCGGAATGATCGACTTGATCTGGTTCATCGAAGCAAAGCTCTGGAGAATGCCGAGCAGGAAGCCCGCAGCGACCGCGCCGGGGAGCGAGCCCATGCCGCCGACCACCACGACGACGAAGCTCAGCACCAGGAAATCCATGCCCTGGTGGTAGTTGGGCGGCAGCAGCGGCGTGTACATCACGCCGGCAAGGCCGGCGACCACGGCGGCGAGGCCGAACATGATGGTGAAGCGCCGGTCGATATTGATGCCGAGCAGCCCCACCGTCTCGCGATCGGCCATGCCGGCGCGCACCACCATGCCGAAGGTGGTGAAGCGGAGGAACGCGAATACCGCGGCGATGACGCCGGCCGAGAACAGGAAGTAGATCAGCCGCCACAACGGATAGGTCAGCGCGCCCGGCGCAAGGCCGATCAGCGCCCCGACATCGGTGGCGCCGCGCAAGGCGGAGGGCATGGCCTGGCTGATCGGGTTGGGTCCGAAGATCGCCTTGACGATCTCCTGCAGCACGATGGCGAGGCCGAAGGTCACGAGGATCTGTTCGGCGTGCGGGCGCTTGTAGAAGTGCTTGATCAGGCCGCGTTCCATGACGATGCCGACCAGCAGCATCACCGGGATGGCGAGGAGGATCGAGAGCGGCACCGACCAGTCGATCAGCACCGCCCCCCAATCGCCGAACCAGGTCTGGGCCAGCGGGGTGCGCACTTCCAGCGCCGTACCCCAGGCGGTGGTCTGGGTGGGATCGACCGTGACGGTTTCGAGGGTGATCAAGTAGCGGAAGCTGACGGCGCAGAAGGCGCCGAGCATGAACAGTGCGCCATGGGCGAAGTTGACCACGCCCAGCGTGCCGAACACCAGGGTGAGGCCGAGCGCGATCAGCGCATAGGCGCCGCCCTTGTCGAGGCCGTTGAGAAGTTGCGCGAGTATGGCGTCCATGGTCCGCTGCCCCAATGGTACCCAGTGGAAAGTCCCGGCCGGGAGGGCCAGCCGGGACGCTTCAGGCGATCAGCACTTGGCCGGAGTATCCGGGCCGAGCTCGCCGCCGAAGATCGCGGGATCGTAGGTGACGCTGTCGCGCGAGGCGGTGCCGACCACTTCGAGCAGGTCGTAGGGATTGGATGGGGCGTCCTTGCCCTTCACCACATAGACATCCTTGAAGCACTGGTGGTCGGCGGCGCGGTAGAGCGTCGGACCGTTGCCGAGCCCGTCGAACTCGTAGCCCTCGAGCGCCTTGATCACCTCGGGCGGATAGAAAGTGCCGGCCCGCTCGACCGCATCGGCATAGAGCAGCACCTGGACATAGGAGGTCTGCGCGATCTGACTCGGCGGCTGGCCGTATTTGGCGCCGAACGACTTGGTGAAGGCCTTGGAGGCCTCGTCGGTCAGCTGCCAATCCCAGTTGGCGGTGCCATAGACGCCCTTGATGGCTTCGCCGGCGCCCTTGGCCATCAGGTCGGACACCAGCGGCAGGACGATCTCGACATTCTTGCCGTTGGCCTGCCGGTCGCGCAGGCCGAACTGCACGGCCTGGGTGATCGAGTTCACGCCGTCAAAGCCGTAATGGTTCAGCACCAGCACATCGGCGCCGGAGTTGAGGAACGGCGTGATGTACTGGCTGAAGTCACCGGCGCCCACCGGGGTGCGAACCGGCGGCATGGTCTTCCAGCCGAGGGCCTCGGTGGCCTTGATCATCGACTCTTCCTGGGTCCAGCCCCAGGTGTAGTCGGCGGTCAGATGATAGGCGACGCGGTCCTTGCCGTAGGCTTCGCCGAGCACCGGCCCGAGCGCGATACCGGATTGATAGGCGTTGAAGAAATGGCGGAAGCCATACTTCTTCTTGTCCTTGCCGGTGGTGTCGTTGGAGTGGGTCAGGCCGGCCATGTAAATGACGCCCATCTCCTGGCAGAGGCCCTGCTCGGCGATGGCCACAGCCGACGACGAGCCGCCGGTGATCATCACCGCGCCGTCGCGCTCGATCATGCGGCGGGCCGAGTCGCGGCCGGCATCGGCCTTGGTCTGGTCGTCGCCGGTAACGAAGGCGACCTTCTTGCCCAGAATGCCGCTGCCCTTCAGCGTCTTGGACGAGAAGGTCGGGATCAGGCCGCCGTCACCGCCACCGTTCAGGTGCTCGACGGCCAGCTCATAGGCGCGCTGCTGGTCGGCGCCCTCATCGGCATAGGCGCCGGTGAGCGGCATGTTGAAGCCCAGCGTCACGCTGTCGCCGCTGGGCGCGTTGCAGAACTCCTGGGCGTAGGCGCCCCGAGTGAACATCAGCGGCGCGACGCCGGTCGCCAGGATGCCGGCAAGGCCGCCCTTCAGCACGCCGCGGCGGCTGAAGTTGTGAGAATTGGTCATTAGCTCCTCCTCATGCGCGGCGGGGCACGGTGCATTGCCATGCGCCTCACAGCGACGCGTCACTATCCGGCGACGTGCAAAGCTTCGCAACAGGTGACTGATATTGCTCATTAATTCTGTAAATCGTTGGCCTTGCTCGACTGCGGATGTGTCAATACATTGACAGCCTGAGGGGGGAATGGATGCGCGCACCGATCGGCCTCAAGATCAGTTCACGCCGCCGGGCACTGGGTGTGTCGCAGGCGGCGCTCGCTCGCCGCGCCGGGATTTCGGCGAGCTACCTCAACCTGATCGAGCGCAACAAACGCCATGTCGGCGGCTCGCTGCTGATCCGCCTGGCCGAGGAGCTCGGGGTCGAGCTGGCCGAACTCAGCGGCGATTCCGAGCACCGGCTGATCGCCGAACTGGATGAAGCGTTTGCCGATCCGGTGCTCGCCGGCGTCGACATGCCGGCATCGCGCGATCTCGTCGCCCAGCAGCCGGCTGCGGCACAGGCGATCGCCCGGCTCCGTCGCGCCTATCTCGGCGCCACGGCCAATGCCGACCTTTATGCCGATCGGCTGCGGACCGATCCGCTGCTGGCGCAGTTGCTGCACCGGATCCTCTCGGGCATCACCGCCGTCCGCTCCACCGCCGAGATTCTGGAAGACGTGACCGATCTCGATGAGGGCGAGCGCAGCCGCTTCGTCGAGACCATCACGCGTGAAACCCGCGGCCTGACCGAGGTGGCGCGCGGCCTGATCGGCCAGTTCGAGGTCGATGCCCGCGGCCGGCGTACCCTGTCGCCGATCCGCGAGCTCGACGACCTGATCTTCGAGCGCGACAATTACTTCCCGGCGCTCGAGGAGGCTGCAACGGAGCTGCGGGCCGAGATCGAAGCTATCGGCCCGTTCGGCGAGGCGGCGCTTGCCGTCGGCCTCGCCGCAAAGTTCGGCGTCGGCATGGCGCGCAGCGCCGGACGCGAGGTCGATGCGGCCGGCTTTCCCGGCCAGTATCACTTCAACACTGCCACCCGCATCATGTGGTTCCAGGCAAGCGCCGGCGCCGCCACCCGGCAGTTCCAGCTCACCCGGCTCTATGCCGAGCTCAGCGCCGCCGACGCGATCGAGCGGGAAGTCGATACCCCGCAGCTGTCGTCCGGCACGGCGCGCCGGCTCGGCTATCGGGCGCTCAGTTCCTACCTCGCCGGCGCGATGGTGTTTCCCTATGGCCAGTTTCTCGCCGACGCCGAGGCGCAGCGCTACGATATCGAAGCGTTATGCCAGATCTACAGCGCCAGCTTCGAGCAGGTGGCGCATCGCCTCGTCTCGCTGCGCAAGCCCGATGATCCCGGCCTGCCGTTCGGGTTCCTGCGCTCGGATGCGGCGGGGCGGCTCACCAAGCACTTCCCCCTGCCCGGCCTGCCTTTGCCCAGCGCCGGCCATGCCTGTCCGCGCTGGGTGATCTATGGCGCCTTCCGCACACCGCGCACGCTGACCCGGCAGATCGCGCAGTTCGCCGACGGCTCGCGCTATCTGTTCATCGCCAGCGCCCAGGCCCGCTCCGGCACCGGCTTTGCCGACCACGCCATTCCGACCTCGGTGATGCTTGCCTGCGATGTGCTGCATGCCGATCGTACCGTCTATGGCGCCGGGCTCGATCTCGGCGACGGCAGCACGGACGTGCCGGTCGGCCCGAGTTGCCGGCTCTGCCCGCGGCGGGACTGCGCCGACCGGCAGGAAGAGGCCTTCACTCCGGCAGGTGAGCCCGCTGCAGTTCGCGCGCCCCTGGTGCCGCGCCGTTTCGACGTTGGCGAGCCGGGCTAGATGTGCCTAAGGTAATGCAAGTCCGATTGGGAGGTCGGGCGGGAGGGGGAAATTTGGCTGTCGATGTTCTCATCGCCGAGGATGAACCGAGCATTCTGAAATCGCTCGACTTCATCCTGCGCCGGGCCGGCTGGTCGATCGAAGCGGTCACCGACGGCGAGGCGGCGCTCAACGCCGTGCGCCGCAGCCAGCCCAGGGTACTGGTGCTGGACGTGATGCTGCCCAAGCGCTCGGGCTTCGACGTGCTCAAGCACATCCGGGCCGATGCCGCGTTGCGCGAACTGCCGGTGCTGATCCTCACCGCCAAGGGCCAGGCGCAGGATCGCCGCACCGCCGAAGAGCTCGGCGCCGACCGCTTCGTCACCAAGCCCTACGCCAATGCCGAAGTGGTGGGAGCGGTCCGCGAACTGATGGGTCTCGCTCCGGCGGTGGAATAGACCGATGGAGCGCCGGAAGCTCGAAAGCGCGGCGCTGTTCCTCAGCCTCCTGGGCGTGCTGCTGATCCTGCCGCCGCTGGCGGTGGTGTTCCAGCTCGAACGGCGCGTGTTCGGCGTGCCGCTGGAGGTGATCTACCTGTTCGTCTGCTGGCTGGGCCTGATCGCCGCCGCCTTCTGGCTCGGCCGCCGCCTGCCGCGCGAGCCGGAGGCCGAGCCGCCGTCGGAGGGCGAAGGCTGATGCTGTCGCCGGACGTGGTCATCGCCGTCGCCATCGGCTATGTCGGGCTGTTGTTCCTCATCGCCTATGTGAGCGACCGGCAGGCGCGCAACGACAAGGCGGCGTTCCTGCGCTCGCCCTTCATCTACACGCTCGCCATCTCGGTCTATTGCACCAGCTGGACCTTCTACGGCGCCGTGGGCTCGGCGGCGCGCAGCGGCCTCGAATACCTCGCCATCTATCTGGGGCCGACGCTGGTGTTCATCGGCTGGTGGTTCGTGCTCCGGCGCCTCGTCCGCATCAGCCACAACCAGCGCATCACCTCGATCGCCGACCTGTTGTCGTCGCGCTTCGGCAAGTCGAGCCGGCTCGCGGTGCTCATTACCATCATCGCGGTGATCGGCATCGCGCCCTATATCGCGCTGCAGCTCAAGGCGGTCACCTCGTCGCTGCAGGCGATCGCCGGGGTGGGCGAGTTTCCCGGCCGGACGCTGCGCGGCATCGACGAGGTCGGGCTGGCGCTGGCCGTCGCGGCGGGGATGGCGCTGTTCACGATCCTGTTCGGCACACGCAATGTCGATGCCAAGGAGCAGCACCACGGCGTCGTCGCGGCCATCGCCTTCGAGGCCATCGTCAAGCTCGCGGCGCTGCTGGCGATCGGCATCTTCGTCATCTATGCGGGCGGCGGGCTCGAGGCGATCTTCTCGCGCGCCGAAGCCGCCGGGATCGACATCTATTCGACCGGCAACTTCAACGACCGCTGGGTGGCAATGAACGTGCTTTCGGCCGCGGCCATCCTCTGCCTGCCCCGGCAGTTCCAGATCACCGTGGTCGAGAACTCCAACGAAAACCATCTGCGCACCGCGGGCTGGGCCTTTCCGGCCTACCTGCTGCTGATGAGCCTGTTCACCCTGCCGATCGCGCTGTTCGGGCTGACTTCGATGCCGGCGGGCGCCCCCCCGGACATGTTCGTGCTCACCCTGCCGCTCTCGGCCGGGCAGGAAGGGCTGGCGCTGTTCAGCTTCATCGGCGGCTTTTCGTCGGCCACCTCGATGATCATCGTCGAGTCGATCGCGCTGTCGATCATGGTGTCCAACCACATCGTCATGCCGATCGTGCTGCGCGTCACCCAGGGGCATGGGGTCGACAGCGCCCGCGGGGTCAGCCGGCTGCTGCTCAATTCCCGGCGCTTCTCGATCGCGCTGATCCTCTTGCTGGGCTTCCTCTACTTCTACCTGACGCGGGATTCCGATGCGCTGGCGCCGATCGGGCTGATCTCGTTCTGCGGCGTGGCGCAGTTCCTTCCCGCCATCATCGCGGCGCTGTTCTGGCGCGAGGCATCGCTGAAGGCCGCAACGGCAGCGGTGGCGGTCGGCTTCGTGGTCTGGGCGTGGTCGAGCTTCATGCCGTCGTTCGAAAGCTCCTCGCCGCTGGTCGCCCGGATCATGGCCGAGGGACCATGGGGCCTCGGGTGGCTCCGCCCGGAGGCGCTGTTCGGCGTCGAGAACATCGACCCACTGGTCAACGTGGTGTTCTGGAGCCTGTTCCTCAACACAGCGACCCTGGTCGTCGTGTCGCTGCTGACCTCGCAATCGGCGCTGGAGCGGGTGCAGGCGGCGCTGTTTACCGATCTGTTCCGTCGATCCACCACCGGTACGCCGGCAGTGATCCGTGGCTCGGCCACGCTCGAGGATCTCTACTTCGTCGCCCAGCGCGTCTTGGGGGTGCAGCGCGCCGAGACCCTGTTCGGCGGCATGGCGGGCAGCCCCTCGCCGCAGTTCATCGACCGGCTGGAACGCGAGCTCGCCGGCTCGATCGGCGCCGCCTCGGCGCATGTGATGCTGAGCAAGGTGGTCTCGGGGGACGCGGTATCGCTCGAGGAGGTATTCGAGATGGCCGGCGAGACCCGCCAGGCAATCGCCTATTCGCAGGAGCTGGAGCGGACCTCGTCGGAGCTGCGCTCGACCGCGCAGAAGCTCGAGGAAGCGAATGTGCAGCTGCGCGCCATCGACACCGAGAAGGACGAGTTCCTCAGCCAGGTCAGCCATGAGGTGCGCACGCCGATGACCTCGATCCGCTCGTTCTCGGAGATCCTGCTCGAGGAGCAGAAGCTGACGGCCGACGAGCGGCGGCGGTTCGTCAGAACCATCCATCAGGAAAGCCTCAGGCTCACCAAGCTGCTCGACGACATCCTGGGGATGAGCGCGCTCGACCGCGGTGAGCGCGGCTGGGACAACGTGCCGATCGAAGCCGAGGGTTCGATCGATCGCGCCCTCGAGGTCTGCTCGGCGCTGGCGCAACAGCGCCGCATGCAGCTGAGCGTCGGCAGCCGCGCGCCCAGCGCCATGATCTCCGGCGAGCCCGACCGGCTGTGCCAGGTGCTGATCAACCTCATCTCCAACGCCATCAAGTACAATGATGCGGACGAGCCGCTGGTCGAGGTGCGTTCGCGCACCGGCCGCGGGCGCTACACCATCGAGGTCCAGGATAATGGTCCGGGCATTGCGAGGGCGGAGCGCAAGCTGATCTTCGAGAAATTCGCCCGCGGCCAGTCGGGCGGCGTCACCGCGCCGGCCGGCGCCGGCCTCGGCCTCGCCATCTCACGCCAGCTGATCGAGCGGATGAACGGCCGGCTCGAGCTGCTGCCGGGAAGCGGTCGCGGCGCCTGTTTCCGCATCACCTTGCCGCTGCTGTGAGGCGTGGTCACGAGGCCGAGAATATGGCTTGCGATAGCCCGCCCGTTCGATGAGTATCCGCTCAACTGGAGGGCGTATTCTCATGGCTCAGCGTCAGGAAACCACGATCAATCGGCTGGATGACGCGGCCAGAGCGGGCTGGCTCTACTATGTTGCCGGCAACAACCAGGAACAGATCGCGCGCAAGCTCGGCGTGTCGCGGCAAACCGCGCAGCGGCTGGTTTCGCTGTCGGTGAGCGAAGGGCTGGTGCGGGTCAGGCTGGAGCACCCGATCGGCCGCTGCATGGAACTGGCCGAGCAACTGAAGACGCGATATGCGCTCGATTTCGCCGAGGTGGTACCGACCGATCCGGATGCACCCGGCTCCATCCACGGCGTGGCGATTGCGGCAGCGACACAGATCGAGCGCTGGCTCAGGAACGACAAGCCGACGGTGATGGCGATCGGCACCGGCCGAACCCTGAAGGCGGCGATCGAGCAACTGACGCCGATGGAGGCGCCGCAGCACAAAATCGTGTCGCTGACCGGCTCGATCGCCCCCGACGGTTCGGCGGCGTTCTACAATGTGATCTTCAACATCGCCGAGGCGGTCAAGGCCCGCAGTTTCCCGATGCCGCTGCCGGTCATCGCCTCGTCGGCGGCCGAACGCGACATGCTGCTGAGCCAGCCGATGATCCGGGAAACCCACGCGCTGGCACAGCAGGCCAATGTCACTTTCGTCGGTATCGGCGACCTCGGCCCCGAGGCGCCGCTGGTGATGGACGGCTTCATTTCCGCGGCCGAGCTGAAGCTGCTGCAGAAGGCCGGAGCGGTGGGCGAGATCGTCGGCTGGGCCTTCGACGCACAGGGCCGGTTCATCGACGGGCTGACCAATGACCGCGTGGCGTCGGCGCCGCTGCCGTCACGCGAGAACTCCATGGTCGTGGCAACTGCCGTCGGCAAGAAGAAAGTGCCCGGCATCCGGGCCGCGCTGACGCGCCGGCTGGTCAATGGCCTGATCACCGACGAGGCGACAGCGGAAGCGATCCTCGCGGCGGGTTAGCAATCCGCACGTTGTTCGAGGGACCAAAGCCACCTCACCCATGGCGTCATCCCGGCTATGGCCACTCGCACCAAGCTATCGGATTGATCCAGCTGCCAATTGCTGGCCCTGTGGCTGCCACCCCTCACCCGTCTCGGCCTGCGGCCGATCCACCCTCTCCCCGACGGGGAGAGGAAAGGGGCGACCACCGCACTCTCCGGATTCTTCTCCCCGTCGGGGAGAAGGTGGCGCGTAGCGCCGGATGAGGGGAAAGCCACGATGGCTGCGGTCATACCCCCAAGATCTTCTCCGCCCATCATCAACGTGTTGCGCTTCAGCGCCCCCGACCTTTGACGGAGTGACACAGCCGACGTAACGCAGGCCAAACACCCACTCGAACGACCGCACACGCATCCGGTTTGGTGTCACCTCCCCGGATTCCTACGTTCTTCACCCCGCTTGACATCATACTAAAGTTTTGTGAGTAATTGCTCAGCGGCGAGACAAATGCTCGCCACATGGGAGGACATTGATGAAACTGCTTCCGCTTTTCTCGAGCGCGCTGGTGCTTGCGCTCGGCTCGACGGCCTATGCCCAGACCACCCTCACCATCGCCACGGTGAACAATGGCGACATGGTCCGCATGCAGGGCCTGACTGACGATTTCACCGCCAAGAATCCCGACATCAAGCTGCAGTGGGTGACGCTCGAGGAGAACATCCTGCGCGAGCGCGTCACCACCGACATCGCCACCAAGGGCGGGCAGTTCGACGTGATGACTATCGGCACCTACGAAGTGCCGATCTGGGCCAAGAACAGCTGGCTGCTGCCGCTCGACAAGCTCGGCGACGCCTATGACGTCGACGACCTGCTGCCCGCCATCCGCGGCGGCCTCAGCGCCGACGGCAAGCTCTACGCCGCGCCGTTCTACGGCGAGTCGAGCTTCATCATGTATCGCAAGGACCTGATGGAGAAGGCCGGCCTGACCATGCCGGACGCGCCGACCTGGGACTTCGTCGCCGACGCCGCCCGCAAGATGACGGACCGCGCCGCCGACATCAACGGCATTTGCCTGCGCGGCAAGGCGGGCTGGGGCGAGAACATGGCGTTCCTGACCGCGATGTCGAACTCGTTCGGCGCCCGCTGGTTCGACGAGGCCTGGAAGCCGCAGTTCGACCAGCCGGAGTGGAAAGCCACGCTGCAGTTCTATGTCGACCTGATGAAGGATGCCGGCCCGGTCGGCGCCTCGTCGAACGGCTTCAACGAGAACCTGACGCTGTTCCAGCAGGGCAAATGCGGCATGTGGATCGACGCCACGGTGGCGGCGTCCTTCGTGACCAATGCCAAGGAATCGACGGTGGCCGACAAGGTCGGCTTTGCCCTGGCCCCCGACAAGGGGCTCGGCAAGCGCGGCAACTGGCTGTGGGCCTGGTCGCTCGCCATCCCGGCCGGCTCGCAGAAGGCCGAGGCCGCCGAGAAGTTCATCTCCTGGGCGACCAGCAAGGACTACCTGGCGCTCGTCGCCGCCAAGGACGGCTGGGCGAACGTTCCGCCGGGCACCCGCACCTCGCTCTATGCCAACCCCGAGTACCAGGCCGCGGCGCCGTTCGCCAAGATGACGCTCGACTCGATCAACGCTGCCGACCCGACCCATCCGACGGTGAAGCCCGTGCCCTATACCGGCGTGCAGTTCGTCGCCATTCCCGAGTTCGCCGGCATGGCGACGACGGTGGGGCAGCTGTTCTCGGCGGCGCTTGCCGGCTCGACCAGTGTCGATGACGCGCTGGCCCAGGCGCAGCAGACGGTCGATCGCGAGATGAAGTCGGCTGGATATTACTGAGGTTTCCTCCTGAGCGACTGCCCGGCGGCCTACGCTGCCGGGCTTCTTCGGATCAGGGCGCTAGGCAAAAGCGCCAGCTCCACACTCGATGTCATCCCCGCAAAAACAGGGACCCAAGCCTCCGCCGGCTCGGGCTGCGAGTTGGGCACCTGCTTTCGCAGGGGTGACAGCCGGTGGGTTGAAGCAGACATCCCGCCCGTCGAACGACGAGGCGGATCGGAGGGGAACACGGACTATGGCCACCAAGCAGTCACATCGCCTCGCCCGCTGGATGATGGCGCCTTCGGTCTTCGTGCTGTTGATCTGGATGATCGTGCCCCTGGCCCTGACCATCTGGTTCGCCTTCCAGCGTTACCGGCTCACCAACCCCAACATCAAGGGCTTCGCCGGGTTCGCGAATTTCGAGTTCTTCGTCACCGACCCGGCCTTCTGGCCGGCCATCATCAACACGCTGCTGATCGTGGTCGGCGTGCTGGTGATCACCGTGGGCCTCGGCATTCTGCTCGCCCTGATGCTCGACCAGCCGATCTGGGGCCAAGGGATCGTCCGCATCCTGATGATCTCGCCCTTCTTCGTCATGCCGCCGGTGGCGGCGGTGGTCTGGAAGCATGAGCTGATGAACCCGACCTGGGGCGTGTTCGCCGCGATATCACGATTCTTCGGACAGGAGCCGGTCAACTGGCTCGGCAGTTTTCCGCTGCTGTCGATCATCGTCATGGTCGCCTGGCAGTGGCTGCCGTTCGCGACGCTGATCCTGCTGACCGCCATGCAATCGCTGAGCGAGGAGCAGAAAGAGGCAGCCGAGATGGACGGCGCCAACCTGTTCCGGCGCTTCTGGTACATCATCCTGCCGCACCTGGCGCGGGCGATCACCGTGGTGATCCTGATCCAGACGATCTACCTGCTCGGCGTCTATGCCGAGATCCAGATCACCACCGGCGGCGGCCCGGGCTTTGCCAGCACGAACCTCCCCTTCCTCATCTACAACACGGGCGTCCTGGGCGGAAATATCGGCGCCGGCGCTGCGGGCGGCCTCGTCGCCGTGGTGCTCGCCAACATCGTCGCGATCTTTCTGATGCGCGCCGTGGGGAGGAATCTCGATGCTTGAGCTCGACGGTACTGTCAGCTGGCCATCACTCGCAGACGGCCCCCTCCCATCCTCCCCCATGAAGGGGGAGGCCGGGAGGGGGCAGTCTCTATCAGTCAGCTCGCCTGCACCGCATTTCGAGGGAGAACGCTAATGGCCCGCGCCGTCTCGACGCGCCGCAAGCTGACCATGACGGTTCTCGTCTGGCTGGTGGCGCTGATCATCTTCTTTCCGATCCTCTACACCATCATCACCAGCCTGAAGACCGAGGGCGAAGCGGCGGCCGGGTTCTCGATGATCCCGTCCTTCACCTTCGAGAGCTACCAGGCGGTGCTCGCCCAGCAGGATTACTTCCGGCCGTTCTTCAACTCGGTGGTGATCTCGATCGGTTCGACCATCGTGGCGCTGCTGGTCGCCGTGCCGGCTGCCTGGGCGATGGCGTTCACGCCGACGCCCAAGACGCGCGACGTGCTGATGTGGATGCTGTCGACCAAGATGATGCCGGCAGCCGGCGTGCTGGTGCCGATGTACCTGATCTTTCTCAATACCGGGCTGCTCGACACGCTGCTCGGGCTCAGCATCATCCTGACGCTGGTGAACCTGCCGATCGTGGTGTGGATGCTCTACACCTACTTCAAGGAAATCCCGGTCGATATCCTCGAAGCGGCCCGCATGGATGGCGCGACGCTGGGCAAGGAACTCGTCTATGTGCTGCTGCCGATGGCGGTGCCCGGCATCGCCTCGACGCTGCTGCTCAACGTCATCCTCGCCTGGAACGAGGCGTTCTGGACGCTCAGGCTTTCCACCACCAACGCGGCGCCGCTGACGGCCTTCATCGCGTCGTTCTCGTCGCCGCAGGGCCAGTTCCTCGCCAAGCTTTCCGCCGCATCGGTGCTGGCGATCCTGCCGATCCTGCTGCTGGGCTGGTTCAGCCAGAAGCAGCTGGTGCGTGGCCTCACCTTCGGCGCCGTGAAATAGGGGATTTCAGATGGGCTCCATCACACTCGAACACGTCAACAAGTCCTTTGGTGGCCACCAGGTCATCCCCGATGTTTCTCTCGAGATCGAAGACGGCGAGTTCGTCGTCTTCGTCGGGCCCTCGGGGTGCGGCAAGTCCACTCTCCTCAGACTGATAGCCGGCCTCGAGGACACGACCTCCGGCGCGATCAAGCTCGACGGCGTCGACGTCACCGACAAGGGGCCGGCGCATCGCGGCCTCGCCATGGTGTTCCAGTCCTATGCGCTGTACCCGCATATGACGGTGCGCCAGAACATCGCCTTCCCACTGAAGATGGCCAATATCGACAAGGCGATCGCCGACCAGAAGGTGGCCGACGCGGCGCGGGTGCTGAACCTCACCGACTATCTCGACCGCAAGCCCCGGGCGCTCTCCGGCGGGCAGCGGCAGCGCGTCGCCATCGGCCGCGCCATCGTGCGCCAGCCCAAGGCCTTCCTGTTCGACGAACCGCTGTCCAACCTCGATGCGGCGCTGCGCGTCAACATGCGCATCGAAATCACCGAACTGCACCAGCAGCTCAAGACCACCATGGTCTATGTGACGCATGACCAGGTCGAGGCGATGACCATGGCAGACCGCATCGTGGTGCTGAATGCCGGCCGGGTGGAGCAGTTCGGCACACCGCTCGAACTCTACAAGAGCCCGGCCAACCGGTTCGTCGCCGGCTTTATCGGCTCGCCCAAGATGAACTTTCTCGAAGGCGCCGCAGCCGGCAAGTATCAGGCCGAGGCGATCGGGGTGCGGCCCGAGCATGTGCGCATCTCGCGCGACGCCGGCGAATGGCAGGGCAAGGTGGGGGTGGCCGAGCATCTCGGCTCCGACACGTTCCTGCATGTGCATGTCGATGGGGTGGGCCTGCAGACGGTGCGCACCGGCGGCGAGAACGACTATCATCCCGGCGAACAGGTATGGCTCTCGCCCGAGCCGGGCCGTATCTATCGCTTCGACCGCGCCGGCCAGGCGCTCCGCTGACCATTCAGGATAGACCCATGCCGATTCCACTCTCCGCCGAAGACCTGCCGGAGATCGCTGCCAGCGCCGGCGTGCCCCGCTACGAGCGCGGCTCGCTGACGCCAGGTATCGTGCATTTCGGCGTCGGCAATTTTCATCGCGCCCACCAGGCGGTCTATCTCGACAGCCTGTTCAACCTGGGGCTCGACCATGACTGGGCGCTGGTCGGCGCCGGCGTGCGCGCCAACGATGCCGACATGCGAGAAAAGCTCCTGGGGCAGGACTACCTGACCACGGTGGTGGAGCAGGAGGCAGACAAAACGAGCGCCCGCGTCACCGGCGCGATGATCGACTTCCTGCCGGTGGGAGACCTCGCCGCGATCAGCGAAACGCTGGCCGACCCGAGCGTTCGCATCGTCTCGCTGACCGTCACCGAAGGCGGCTACTATATCGACCCGGCCTCGCAGCGCTTCGATGCCGGGCACCCTGACATCGTCGCCGACAGCGCCAACCCCGAGGCTCCGAAGACGGTGTTCGGGCTGATCCTGCTCGGCCTGCACTTGCGGCGGGAGCGCGGCCTGCAGCCGGTCACGGTGATGAGCTGCGACAACATCCCCGGCAACGGCCACGTGACGCAGAACGCCGTGGCGGGGCTGGCCGAGCTGATCAATCCGGAGCTGGCGCAGTGGGTGCGCCAGGCGGTGGCCTTCCCCAACGGCATGGTCGATCGCATCACTCCGGCGACCGGGCCGCGCGAGCGCGCTGCGCTCGAGGCCGATTTCGGCATCGTCGATGCCTGGCCGGTGTTCTGCGAAGAGTTCAAGCAGTGGGTGCTGGAAGATCACTTCCCGGCCGGCCGCCCGGCGCTCGAGAAGGTCGGGGTGCAGTTCGTGCCCGATGTGGCGCCCTATGAGCATATGAAGATCCGCATTCTCAACGGCGGGCATGCCACCATCGCCTACCCGGCGGGGCTGCTCGACATCCATTTCGTGCACGAAGCGATGGAGCATCCGCTGGTCCGCGCCTTCCTCGAAAAGGTGGAACGCGAAGAGATCGTACCAGTGGTGCCGCCGGTGCCCGACACCGACCTCGGCGACTACTACAAGCTGATCGAGCGGCGGTTTTCGAACCCCAAGATCGGCGACACCATCCAGCGGCTCTGCCTCGATGGCTCGAACCGCCAGCCCAAGTTCATCCTGCCATCGGCGGCGGATCGGCTGGCGGCCGGACAGCCGGTCACCGGGCTGGCTTTGGTCTCGGCGCTATGGGCCCGCTACTGCTACGGCGAGAGCGACAGCGGCAAGCCGATCCCGCCGAACGATCCGAACTGGGAGCGGCTGACGGCGCTGGCCACCGAGGCCAAAGCCGATCCCGTGGGCTGGCTGTCGATGGGCGACATTTTCGGGCCGCTGGCCACCGACCCGACCTATGTCGCGGCCTTCACCACGGCGCTCAAAAGCCTCTGGACGCGCGGGACCAAGGCGACGCTCGAGGCCTATCTGGGCGGAGTGCTCTAGGCGGCTTCACAGGTGAATCAAAGCACCGGCGGGGGCTCCCCTCCCCCTTGAGGGGAGGGGTTGGGGGTGGGGTCCATCGGTGATCACCGTACCACCCCCTCCCTCAATCCCTCCCCTCAAGGGGGAGGGAGGCGATCACAGCGCGAAACGATCAAGAACGCCGCCGCCGCACATAACTTGCCGAAGCGGATGTCGCCCGGCTACCGATAGGCCGGGAGGGGCAGCATGGCGCCGATCAAGCTCGTCATTTTCGACTGCGACGGCGTGCTGGTGGACAGCGAGCCCCTGGCGATGCGGGTGCTGCTCGAGCTGATCGCCGAGCAGGGGATCGCCATCGAACGGGAGATGGCGTTCCGCTCCTATCTGGGGCGCAGCCTCGCCTCGATCTCGGAGAGCCTGAACCAGAGCCATGGGGCGCATCTCAGCGAGGCGTCGCTGAGCGGCATGCGCGACCGGCTCTACGCGCTCTACCGCCAGGAACTCAAGCCGACCGCGTGGATCGGCGAGGTTGTCGCCGGGCTCGAACTGCCGTTCTGCGTGGCCTCGTCGAGCCAGCTGGAGCGGATCCGGCTGAGCCTCGCGCTCACCGGCCTGCTGCCCCGTTTCGAGGGCCACATCTACTCGGCCAGCATGGTCAGAAACGGCAAGCCGGCGCCCGACCTGTTCCTCCACGCGGCGCGCGAGATGGGCATTACCCCCGAGAACTGCCTCGTCATCGAGGACTCGCCGGCCGGTATCCAGGCAGCGCGGGCCGCCGGCATGCGAGTCTTCGCCTATCTCGGCGGCAGCCATATCGGGCCGAGTGGGCTCCGGGGCGAGATCGAGGCGCTGGCGCCCGACGCCCTCATCGAGGACATGCGGTCGCTGCCGGGGCTGCTGGAACTCCATGCGACGCGCGAGGCGGGGAAGGCGGCCATGCTGGTCGCCGTGGATGTGGGGACTGCCAGCGCCCGAGCCGGAGTGGTCACGCCGTCCGGCAAGCTGGTCGGCCGGGCCGAGCACGCGCTGGAGCTGCGGCGGGTCGGCCCCGACATCGCCGAATACGACTCCGAACAGATCTGGGATGCGGTGGCCGGGGCGGTGCGCGCGGCGATGCGGCTCGCCGGTGTCGCGGCAGACGAGGCAGTGGGGATCAGCTTCGATGCGACCTGCTCTCTGGTGGTGCGCGATGACCATGGCGCCCCCCTGCCCGTCAGCCCGGGCGGCGAGGCGCGCTGGGACACCATTGCCTGGTTCGATCACCGGGCGCAGGCCGAAGCGGAGGCGTGCACGGCGAGCGGCCACCGGGTGCTCGACTTCATCGGCGGCACGATGTCGCCGGAGATGGAGGTGCCCAAGCTGATGTGGCTGAAGCGCCATGCTCCGGCAAGCTGGGCCCAAAGCGGCCGGATGTTCGACCTCGCCGACTTCCTGACCTGGAAAGCCTCGGGGTCGAATGCCCGATCGGCGTGCACCCTGACCTGCAAATGGACCTACCTGGCGCATGAGGACCATGGCTGGCAGCGGGATTTTCTGGCCGCTGTCGGGCTCGACGATCTGTTCGAACGCGCGGGGCTGCCGGAACGCGCCAGCCCGATCGCCGACGCGCTGGGGCCGCTGAACGCCGCGGCGGCGACGACGCTCGGGCTCACGACGCGCTGCATCGTCGGGGTTGGCCTGATCGATGCGCATGCCGGCGCGCTCGGCGCCCTGGCGGAATTTGCGAGGGATACCCAACAGCTCGATCGACACCTCGCTCTGGTCGCCGGGACGTCGAGCTGCGTGATGGCGCTCTCCGACGCGCCCATGCCGACCGTCGGCGCATGGGGGCCGTATCACGACGCGGTCTTTCCCGGCAGCTGGTTGAACGAAGCCGGCCAATCGGCGACCGGCGCCCTGCTCGACCATGTGTTGCGCATGCATGCGGCCGGCGGCGAGCCCACGCCTGAGCTGCACCAGCGGGTGATCGAACGGATCATCGCACTGCGCGCCAGCGAAGGCGCCGACCTCGCCCCGCAGTTGCACGTGCTGCCCGACTTCCACGGCAACCGCTCGCCGCTGGCCGATCCCCGGGCACTGGGGGTGATCTCGGGGCTGTCGCTGGACAGCGATTTCGACAGCCTGTGCCGGCTCTACTGGCGCACCGCCGTGGCGATCGCCGTGCAGGTTCGGCACATCCTCGATGCGCTGCGGGCGCGCGGCTACGCTACGGAAACCCTGCACTTTGCCGGGGGCCACAGCCACAACCCGCTGCTGATGGAACTCTATGCCGATGCCCTCGACTGCACGGTGGTCGAGTCTTCGGCGCCCGACCCGACCCTGCTCGGCGTCGCCATGGTGGCGGCCACCGCGGCGGGCCTCCATGCCGACCTTCAATCGGCATGCCTCGCGATGGCGCAGCCCGGTACCCGTCGCTCGGCAAACCCGGCCGCACGCGCCCGCCTCGAACGGGACTACCGAAGCCAATTGGCCATGCAACGCCACCGGGCCGAGCTGGCATCGCTGGGGCGCGCCGACTGAGCGCGACGGCCGAGCGCGAAGCCGCCTACCCAGCTACGCCATCTGCTGGCGCTGGCGCAGGCTCCGGCTCAGGCGGCGCCGGCTCGGGGTCCGGATGGATGCGGAACCAGGCGGCGTAGAGCGCGGGCAGGAAGATCAGGGTGAGGAGCGTTCCCACCAGGATGCCGCCGATCATGGCATAGGCCATCGGCTCCCAGAACACTTCGGTGGCGATGGGGATGAGGCCGAGGCTGGCGGCCAGCGCCGTCAGCATGATCGGGCGAACGCGGTGCTCGGTGGCATCGATAATGGCGCGCCAGGCCGAGACCCCTTCCCGTCGCAGGTGTTCGATCTGCACGATCAGGATCACCGAATTGCGGATCAGGATGCCGACCAGGGCCAGGACGCCGAGAATGGCGACAAAGCCCATCGGCTTGCCGAATGGCAGCAAAGCCGCGACCACGCCGATGAGGGCCAGCGGCGCCACGGCGGCGACGAGGAACATGCGCGAGAAGCTCTGCAGCTGCAGCATCAGCACCGTCGCCATAACGAACAGCATCAGCGGCACCACGGCGACGATCGGCGCCACCGACTGCGCGCTGTTCTCGACTGTGCCACCCACCGCCACATGGTAGCCGGCCGGCAGGCCGGCAGCGAAGGCATCGACGGCCGGTTGCAGGTGCTGCGCCACCGTCGCCGGCTGGCGCGCGCCTTCGACGGCGGCGCTCACGGTGATGGTCGGCACCCGGTCGCGGCGGATCACCACCGGCTGCTCCTGGGCGTAGCGGAAGGTGGCGACGGTGGCGAGCGGGATGGAGCGGCCATCGCCGGTCGCCAGCTGCAGGTTGCGCACCGTTTCGATCGAGCTGCGCTCGGCGTCTTCGGCGCGGCCCACGACGTTGACGAGGTAGATGCTGTCGCGGATCTGGGTGATTGGCTGGCCGGAACTGACGCCGTTGAGCGCGGCGGCGATATCGCTGTTGGTGATGCCGAGCTGGCGCGCCTTGTCCTCGAGTACGTTGACCTCGATGACGCGGCCGGTTTCCATCCAGTCGTAGCGCACCGGCCCGATCTCCGGATTCTGCGCCATCACCGCGGCGAGCGCCTGCGCGGCAGTCCTGAGCGTCTCGATGTCGGGGCCGCTGATGCGATACTGGATCGGCCGGCCCACCGGGGGGCCGAGCGACAACGTCTTGATGTTGGTGTCGGTGCCGAGGAAGGTGCGGGCGAGGTAGGCTTCGAGCTCGGCCTTCACCGCATCGCGCTCGGCGAGACCCTTGGTGACGATCACCGTCTGGCCGATCGAGGGCATGGCGACGGGAATATCGAGCGCCAGGACGAAGCGCGGCGCGCCCTCGCCGACATAGCTCGACCAGTGATCGATCTTGTCGTTGCCGGCCAGCGCTTCGGTCTCGAAGCGGGCGATCTGCGCCGAGGTTTCGGCGATCGAGCTGTTATGCGGCAGGTCCCACTCGACGATCAGCTCAGGCCGGTCCGAGGAGGGGAAGAACTGCTGCTGCACCAGCGTCAGGCCGCCCAGCGCCAGGGCGAAGATGGCCAGCGTGATACCGATGGTCACCCAGCGCAGCCGCATCCCGAGCTCGATCAGGCCGGTGAAGGCCGTCATCAGCCGGCTGCGGCCATGCGCCTTGTGCTTCATCTGCCTGGGCAGCACGGTGACGCCGATCAAGGGCGTGAACAACACGGCCACCACCCAGGACACCAGCAGCGCCACGGCCAGCACGACGAACAGGGTGAAGGTGAACTCGCCCGCCTGGCTGGGGTTGAGCCCGATGGGAATGAACCCGGCGACGGTGACCAGCGTGCCGGTCAGCATCGGGAAAGCCGTCGAGGTGTAAACGGCGGTCGCGGCCTTGCGCAGCGTGTCGCCGGCCTCGAGACGCGACACCATCATTTCTACGGCGATCATCGCATCGTCGACCAGGAGGCCGAGCGCGATGATCAGCGCGCCCAGCGACACGCGCTGCAGCGAGATGCCGAAATAGGCCATGGCGAGAAAGGTGATGGCGAGCACCAGCGGGATCGAGAAGGCCACCACCAGCCCGGCGCGCAGGCCCAGGCTCAAAAAGCTCACCACCAGCACGATGGCGACGGCCTCGAACAGCGCCCGGGTAAAACCATCGACCGCTTCCTCGACCACCTTGGGCTGGTCGGAGACGAGGTGCACATCGACGCCGACCGGCAGTTCGGCTGTGATCTTGTGCACCTCCTCGTCCAGCGCCTTGCCGAACTCGAGCAGGTTCCCGCCGGCCCGCATGCCAATCGCCAGGCCAATGGCCGGGGTGCCGTTGTAGCGGAACAGCGCACTGGGCGGATCGACATAGCCGAGGCTGACGGTGGCGACGTCGACGAGGCGGAAGAAGCGCTCGCCGACCCTGAGATTGATCTGCCGAAGGCTCTCCTCGGAGGTGAACTGGCCACCGACCCGCACCGCCACCCGCTCGGGCCCCGCCTCGATGACGCCCGAAGTGGCGACGGCGTTCTGATCCTGCAGGGTGGCGATGACCTGCTGCGCGCTGATCCCGAGCGCGGCGAGGCGGCGGGTCGAGAATTCGAGGTTCACCACCTCGTCCTGGGCGCCGATCAGCTCGACGCTGCCGGCCTCCTTGAGGGTCAGCACCTTGGAGCGCGCGTCTTCGACATAGTCACGCAACTGGCGCTGGGTGATGCCGTCACCGGTGAAGGCGTAGATGTTGCCGAACACGTCGCCGAAGCGATCGTTGAAGAACGGCCCCTGCACGCCCTGCGGAAAGCTGCGGGCAATGTCGCCGATCATGGCGCGAACCTGCAGCCAGACCGAACGGACGGTCGCAGCGGGGGTCTCGTTGCGCAGCGAGACGAATACCGTGGTCTTGCCCGCGGTGGTCACCGAGCGGGTATAGTCGAGCGACTCGAGGTCCTGCAGCTCGCGCTCGATGCGTTCGGTGACCTGTACCGCCACATCCTCGGCCTTGGCGCCCGGCCACTGCGCCGCGATGACCATGGTGCGGATGGTGAAGGCCGGGTCTTCCTCGCGCCCCAGGTGCAGGTAGGAGAAGACGCCCGCCACCAGCGCCACCAGCATGAAGTACCAGATCAGCGAACGGTGCTCGAGCGCCCAGTCGGAGAGGTTGAACGGCTTCACTGCGGCTCTCCCGCTTTCGCCACGCGCTGCCCTTCGACAAGGCTGTTGACGCCGGCGACGGCGATGCGCTCGCCGGCGGCGAGCCCGGAGCGGATCTCGACCTGCCCATCCGCTGCCGCCCCCAGCTCGACCGGGCGGGCGTTGACGACATTGGCCGCCGGATCGACCACCCAGACCGAACTGGCGTCGCCGACGCGTCTGATCGCGGTTTCAGGGACGCGGATCACCACGTCGGCCGAAGCCGCGGCAAGGCTGGCGGTCGCGGTGGTGCCCAGCCAGAACTGCGGCGGCGGCGCGTCGATGCCGATCTTCAGGCGCCAGCTGCGGGTAACCGGGTCGGCTTCCGGGGCGATTTCGCGCAGCTTGCCGTCGACCACGGTCGCGGGACTGAGCTGCGGCGCGACGCGAAACACCGTCCCCACCGCAAGGTTCTGCACGAAGCTCTCGGGCACGTCGATGACCACATCGCGGCTGTCGGTGCGGGCGACGGTCAGGACCGTCTGGCCTGCCGCCACCACCGCGCCCGGCTCGGCGCCGACGGCGGTCACCACGCCATCGAACGGCGCGGCGAGGCTGGCATAAGAGCGCTGCTCGGTCGCCTGGGTGAGGCGCGAGCGGGCCTGCACCACGTTGGCGAGCGCCGCGGCGCTTTGCTGCTCGGCCTGCTGCAGGTTGGCGACGGTGGTCACGTCGCTCTCGGTCAACGCCCGCAGCCGGCCCTCGGCGCCGGCGGCATTGGCATATTGCGCCTCGGCGGCCTGCAGGTTGGCACGGGCGGTCTCCACCGCCAGGTCGAGCGTGGTGGCATCGAGGTCGGCGAGCGCCGCACCGGCCCGCACCTGATCCCCCAACCCTACGGCGCGGTTGATCAGCGTGCCCCCCACGCGGAAGGCCTGGGTCACCGAGATGCGAGGCGAGACGACGCCGACAAAACTGGCTTCCGCCGTGGCCACCGGCTGGATCACCATTGAAAGCAGCGGCCGAACGGCCGGGGGCGGAGCCTCGGCGGCCGGCTGGCAGCCGGCAAGCGCCAGGAGCACCGGGACTGTGGCGAGCAACCGAGTGGCGCTCATGGTGCGCTTCCCGCGACGGTCTCGACGCGCTGACCGGGCGTGAGGAGCTTGCCGCCCTCGGTGACGACCACCTGGCCGTCGCTCAAGCCCCCGGCGATGACCACGCTGCCGGTGGTGTATTCGGCGACCTCCACCGGCGCGATGGCGACGCTGCTATCGGCCCCGACAACCCACACGGCCGCCTTGCCGTCGCTCGACCACAAGGCGCTCCAGGGCAGAATGACGCGTTTGTGCGGCAAAGAGCCGGTGGTGCCGATCACCGGGGCGCCCAGCACCATCTCGGCGGGCGCATCGATCGCCACCTTGACCTCGATGGTGCCGGTCTGGGGGTCGAGAGCCGGTGCAATTTCGGCCACCTTGCCGGTGGCCTTGACCTCAGGGTTCGAAACCAGCGCCACTTCCACCGCCTGATCGGGCGAACGATCGATGAGCGCCGACTCGGGCAGGTTGAACACTGCGTTGCGTGGGCCGTCCTCGGCGAGGATCAGCACCGGCGAGCCGGCCGGCGCCACTTCGCCGGCCTCGAACAGCCGGCGGGTGATCTGGCCGTCGGCGCTGGCGCGCAGTTCGGTGTAGCCGAGCGCTTCCTCGGCGGTCTGCAACTGTGCGGTGGCGCTGGCAGTCGCGCTGGTGGCGGTGTCAAAGGCGGCCTGCGCCCCGTCGAGGCTGCTGCGCGTGGTCAAGCCTTGCGTCCACAGCGCGTTCTGGCGATCGAGCGTCGCCTTGGCCTGGGCGAGTTGCGATTGGCTGGCGGTCAGCGCCGCCCGCGCCGCATCGACATCGGCCTGCTGTTCCTCGGGCGCCAGCTTTGCCAGGAGATCGCCTGCCTTCACCCTGGCGCCGACATCGACCGCGATGACCGTGAGTTGCCCGCCAACCCGGAATGCCTGCGGGGTTTCGGCTTTCGCCTCGACCGCCCCGGTGAGCAGCAGCTGCTCCTGATGGTCGACGGCGCCAACGGTCTCGACCCGGACCAGTGGTGGGGAACGCTCCCCCTGGCTGGCGGGCTGGCAGGCACTCAGAAGCAGCAGGGCAGCGACGCCCAATGTCCACTTCGTGACCACCGCTCTGCGCATCGTCCGCCCTCAAGCCGGTAGCGACATAGCCACAGCCACCGTGACGGCGCAAGGGCATGCGTGCCCTTGCAAATGCGGCGCGGGGTCGTCGGCGGCCGAGGCTAGCCCCGGCCGCCGCCCCCTCGGTGAGACTGGCCTGGGAGGCTACCAGCCTTCGCCCTTGAGCTCGGTCAGCGTGGCCTCGAGCCGCTCCAGGTTGTCGGCCGCCGAACCGGATCCGGACAGCGTGTCATGCACGGCGCTCCAGAACTGGCTCGACACCTCATTGTATTTGGATCCCGCGACGACCGCCGGTCGCCACACGGCATTGAGGAAGATCTCCTTCCAGCGCGGCACGATCGGCTGGGCGGCAGCGACATCGGCATCAACGTAGAGCGCCTGGATGGTGGGCAGATATGCGACGCGGATGGCATTCTCCTTCTGCTGTTCGGCGTTCGTCAGGAACAGCGCCAGTTCGGTCGCCGCTTGCTGATGACGGGAGTATTTCGACACCGCAATCGAGCGGCTGGCGAGCGTTGCCGCCGAACGGGCCCCTTCGGCGTCGCCGCGCGGCAGCGGCGCGACGTCGAAGGCGTTGCGGATCGCCGAGTCCCCAGCATTGCCGAGTGCATAGGCGTAAGGCCAGTTGCGCATGAACACGGCCTGGCCGAGCTGCCAGACGCCGCGGCTCTCCTCTTCCTTGTAGGCGAGCACGCCCTCGGGCGAGATGCTGCCGATCCAGCCGGCAGCCCGGTCGATGGCGGCGATGGCGTTGGGGTTGTTGACCGAGATGGTGCCGTCCGGCTCGACGATGCGGCCGCCGGCATTGGATGCCACCCATTCGAGGGCGTCGCAGGTCAGGCCTTCATAGGTGTTGCCCTGAAAGACCAGTCCCCAGATGTCGGGGTTGCCGGCGGCGCGCTCGGCCTCCATCACCTCCCGGGCGGTTGCCTCGAGTTCCGACCAGGTGGCCGGAACGGCCTTGCCATACTTTTCCAGCAGGTCCTTGCGGTAGAACAGCGCTGGAGCGTCGGCGAACAGCGGCATGCCGAGCAGCTTGCCGTCGATCGTCTGCCCCTCGATGACCGACGGAAAATGCTCGGCGAGCACATCCTTGGCTGCCGGCGCCAGATCGATGAAATGTTCGGCCAGCTGCGGCACCCATTCGTCCGACAGGAAGTAGACGTCGATGTCCTGGTTGCCGGCGGCGAGCCACAGCCGGAACTGCGCGAAGGCTTCCGACCCGGAGATCGGCGCCGGCACCACCGTCACCTTGTTGCCGGTCGCTGCCTCGAAGCGATCGAGCTGCTCGCGCAGCACCTGCGGATAGAGCCCGCCATCGCCCGTGGTGATGGTGAGCTCCACACCATTGGCGGCGCCCAGCAACAGGCCAAGCGCGATGGCGGCCAAGGTCGCCTTTCCGATACCCGACATAGTTTCCTCCTCGTTTGAGATAACTCGACCGCCGGGCCTCATGCCCAGTCGGTTTATTCTTCAGGCGCGCCTTTTCTCGACGAGCGCTGCCGGTGAAGCGGGGAGCCGGCGCCGGATGGCTTCCGGCTGAGCAACCTGCAACACCAGCGGCGGCAGGCCGCGCGCCAGCAGTTCCAGGTCGTCGACGGCCATACGGCCGATCGCCTGCCGCTCGCGGCGGATCGAGGCGGCACGATGCGGCGAGAGCAGCAGGTTGGCGGCAGTGCGGACCGGCGCTGTCGCCGGCATCGGTTCAGCGGGAAAGACGTCGATCGCAGCGCGGATGCGGCCGGCGTCCGCCGCCTCGACCACCGCATCGAAATCGACGAGGTGGGCCCGGCTGATCACTGCCAGCAATGCGTCCTGCTGCATGGTGGCGATGAGCTCGCGGCTGATCAGCCCCTGGTTCTCGGGTGTGGGCGTGGCGAGCACGAACACCACCCTCGATTGCGACATCACCGTTTCCAGCGAGGCCGGCCGGCAGCCGCCCCCCTCGATCACCGAGCGGGTGAGCCAGGGGTCGAACACATCGATCGAGCAGCCGAAGGCCGCCAGCAGCGTCACCAACTCGCGGGCGATCGAGCCGAAACCGACGAAGCCGATGCGCTGCCCGAACAGCGAGAAATCGCCGCGAAGGTCGCCCTGCCACTCCTCCCGCCCCGCCTGGAATTGCAGATGCGCCTCGACCACCCCGCGGCACGAGGCCAGCGTCATGCCCAACGCCATCTCGGCGACCTGGCGGGCAAAGGCGGGAGCGCAGGAGAGGACGCGAATGCCACGCGCAAAGCACTCGGCATAGTCGATGGTGGAGGGAAAATGTCCACCCACCTCGATGACGGCGCGCAGTTCCGGAGCCAGGCGCAGACGCGCGGCAGTCATCACCGGGTCGAGACCGAGCACCGCCCACGCATTCGGCAGGGCGGCCTCCAGCGCCTCGGGTGTCAGCTCCTCGTCCCGCGCCCATACCAGTTCGGCAATCTCGCCCAACCGCTGCAGGTCTTCGTCGGCGAAGATCTCCCGCATGGTTCGCGGATAGGGAGCGACGATGACCTTCCGTCCGGCAGCCGGCATATTCAACCCTCATTGCAAGTTTCTTGCACTATCTTGTACAATATGTGCATAACATTTGCAAGATGGCGCCGGTTCTCAGCGGCACATCTGCCGGATAAGCTCGGGAATCAGCGAAGGGAGCCCGCACGATGCCGCGTCCAACGATGGCCGCCGTTGCAAGGCTTGCAGGGGTTAATGCAGGAACGGTGAGCCGCGCGCTGGCGGGTTCGAGCCTCGTCAGCGCGGAAACCCGCGCCCGCATTCGCGCCGCGGCGCAGGAACTCGGCTATCCGCTGTTCGACGGCCCCACCACCGAGAGGGAAAGCGAACGGCAGGTGCTGGTGGCGCTGCGCGACATCGCCAACCCGTTCTTCTCCGATGTGGTGTCGGGGATCGCCGAGGTGGCACAGGATGCCGGCTGCGGCGTGCTGATCGGTAACACCTTCTCGCGCCCCGACGTCGAACGGCGGCTGGCGGCGAACTTCCTCTCGGGTGCGGTGGCCGGGCTGATCATCCAGACCGGCCATCTGCCGAGGGAACTCGAACACCTGCGCGACCTGAAGCGACGGGCCATCGCGGTGGCCGTACCGATCGAGGAAGCAGGGCTGACGACCGTCGGGATCGATGAATTCGCCGCCGCCAAGGAGGCGGTGTCCTACCTGATCGCGCTGGGGCATCGGGATATCGGCCACATTGCCGGCCCGCCTGCACCCACCAATGCCAGCCGGCAGCGCGGCTATCGCGCCGCGATGAGCGAGGCCGGGCTCGAACTCGATCCGGCACGGATCGTGCCGGGCGAGAACACCATGCGTTCCGGCCAGGAAGCCGCCATGGTGCTGCTCTCCCGCCTGCCGATGCCGACCGCGATCTTCTGCGCCAATGACGAGATGGCCATCGGCGCGATCACCGTATGCAAGCAGAAGGGCCTGAGGGTGCCCGAAGACGTCTCGATCGTCGGTTTCGACGACGTCGAGATCGCAGAATTCTACGATCCGCCGCTCACCACGGTGCGGCAACCGCGACGCGAGCTCGGGCGGCGGGCGATGATCGAGCTGATGGCGCTGCTCGACGACGAGCGGGTGGAAACCGGACGCAACATCATCCTGCCGCACACACTCATCGTACGGGGGAGCACTGCCGGGGTGAGTTGAGCCTCCGATGCCGAGGCTGAAGCGGAATGCCTAGCGCAGCGTGTCGAGGTAACGCACGAAATCGGAAGAGGCGATGCCGATGGGGGCGCGCATGCGCTCGCTGACGATTGCGGGGCCGGGCCAACCAAGACGAAGCCGCCGGCACACCGGCGACCTTCAGCATTGAAGGGCGACGACCACGAGCCAATGCAGTCGACATGGCAGTATTGCCGTATAGATTGACCGAAGCAGCACAACCGGCTAGGGCTTTGATTGCGACGGAAGTCAGTGATGGAACGCAAGCAGAGCTGGAATTCGTCAAAGTTGGGCGCCTGGTGTGCCGGCAGCGTCAGTTTGTTGATGCTCGTGGCCTCGCTTGCGCTGCTTGTGCTTGAGGCACGACCGTATTTCACCTCCGGGCTCAGGCTGGATCAGAAGATTGCGGCGATCTCCTCCGGTCAGCTGGAACCGGGGTTGTCGTTCAGCTCTCAAACTCTCGTTCTGGATGACTGTCGACAGGTGCTGACCTCGGTCAAGGTGCGGGTCATGCCCAGCGCCAACAAGGCGCCATTGGAACAGCATTGCTCGACGGTCTCGCGCCTGATTGCCGACCGCTCGCCCCTCAACTCATATGCTCGATATATCCTGGCGCTCACGGCAGGATCATCCGGGCGTGGAGCCGAACTCAGCGACGACCTGCAGGCCTCCCAGCGTACCGCGCCGTGGGAGGCCTGGCTTGCCGGCCTGCGGGTAGAACTCGCGGCCCGCTCGTTCGATCAACTGACGGAGGCAGCGCAGACAGCCTACCGGTCGGATCTGACGGCAGCTGCCTCGAGCCGGCTGAGTTTGCCATACGTTGTCGAGGCCTATGGCCGGTACGCCGCGCAGCATGAACTCATCACCGCGGCGGTCGAGCAGCTGCCGCCCGCCATGCAGTCGGCCTTCATCAATCAGGTGCGCTCGAGCAGTGGGGCTGCGCAATGACCTCCGCCGGGGAACCATCAAAACCCAGGACGTTGTCGTTGGGGACGAGACCGTTGCCGTCGGCTGCCATGTCGGGTCGCGCGCGGGTATCGTCTCGCGAGCATAGTCTGAACGTTGCTCTCGCAGTGGTGATGGCGGGCTGGCTGCTGCTCATGCCGCTGCCGCTCGGCAGCGCCCGGCCGGCATACTGGCTGATCAACGCCGTAGCGGTTGGCGCCATCGGCTCGTGGTATTGGTGGTCGCTTACACGGCTGGGCGCGGGTGTGCGCTTCGGACTGCGCGCCGTCCCGCTCGTCGCCCTGACTTACCTGCTGCTGATCGGGTGGATCGCGGTCCAGGCCCTGCCTCTGGGTGTGGCGCCCGCGGTGACGCTTGCCGATGGCCAACCCCTGGATTGGGCTGCTGTCAGTGTGGCGCCCGACACCACCTGGCTCGTGCTGCTGCAGGTCCTGACCTATGGCGGGTGTTTCGCGCTGATCATGCAGGTGGCCGCCAACCGCGGGCGTGCCCAGCTGCTGCTCGAACTCATCTTCTTCGGCGTTGCGGCCTACGCGCTGCTTGGCCTGGTTCTGCTTGCCGACGGCGACACGCTGCTCGGGTTGCCCAAATGGGCGTATCAGGGTTCGGCTACCGGTCCGTTCGTCAACCGCAACTCCTTTGCGACTTTCCTCGCGATCGGCGCCGCGGTCGGAGCGGCTCTCCTCACCTGCTCCAATACGCGGCTGCTGCCGCATGCGCGCTGGATGCGCGTGGCGTTGATCCTGGCGGCGCTTCTCATCATCGGCACAGCCATCTTCGCCACCAAATCCCGGATGGGCGCCGCGTCGGCCGCTGTCGGCGTCCTGGTCACCCTGCTCGTCGGCGGCATCCGGGCAAAATGGGGAGCGCTGCGCTGGGTTGCCGTGGCGGGGGCGACGGTCGCAAGCGGGGGCGCCATGGCATGGGCGTTCGGCAGCGGCGTCCTGGAACGGCTGATCACCGTAGACGACGCCGACGGCCGCGCCGTGCTCTATTCCCAGGTCCTTGAAATGATCCACGCGCGCCCGCTTTTCGGGTTCGGCGCCGGGACGTTCGAGCAGGCTTTCCCTCTCTATCATCGCCTGCCTCTGAGCACCGACGTCATCTGGGACAAGGCGCATTCGACCTACCTCACATTGTGGGTCGAGCTCGGCTTTGTCGGTGGGTCGCTGCCGCTGCTAGCGATCGCGATCCTGGTGATCCACCTGCTGCTGTCGCTGGGACGAAGTGACGAGTACTGGTCCCCGTCAGCCGCCGCGCTTGGCGCCATCGCCGTTGTTGCGGTTCACTCGCTGGTGGACTTCAGCATCGAGATCCAGGCTGTCGCCCTGCTGTTCGTGGCCCTGCTGGCGCTTGGCGTCGCGCAGAAACGCACCGGGACCGGGCCATGATCTGGGCAAGGCTGTCCGGCCTCGCAGATCTGGTTCGGCCGGCGCCTACCAAGGTTCAGCCCCGGCAGCGTCTCCAGATCGAGGTCGGCAAGCGGCCGGTTTACGCGATCGGCGACGTGCATGGCTGCATGGCGGCGCTGCGGGCGCTGGAGGCGGAAATTGCCGCCGACGCGACAGACTATCCCGATCGCCCGCTGGTCGTGATGCTGGGGGACGTAGTGGATCGCGGCCCGGCTTCGGCCCAGGTCATCGACCATTTGTTGAGCGCCTCGCCCGCTTTCGACCGAATCTGCCTGGCCGGAAACCATGAGCTGGCCATGGCGGCATTTCTGAGCGCCCCCCACCCGCAGCACGAGTGGCTGGGCTTCGGCGGCTTCGAAACCCTGCTCTCTTACGGCATCGACGAAGCAGCGCTGCGGCAAGCGCTAGCGAGGACCAGTCGTCTGCGGGCGCTGGTCGACAGCCACATACCGGACGACCATCGACAGTTCCTTGAACTGCTGCCAATTCTGCTCGAAACACCGCAGCATATATTTGTGCATGCGGGCCTCCGACCAGGCATAGCCATAGAAATTCAGCATGATTCTGATTTGGTCTGGCTTCGGGATGATTTTTCGTCAGACTATGCAGAGTTTGGAAAGACCGTCGTCCATGGCCACACGCCAGTCATGGAGCCTCTGCTTTCCCCGCATCGGATCTGTGTCGATACGGGGGCATATGCAACGGGTCGGCTGACGGCGGTGAAGCTTGTAGTAGGTGACGGACCGCGCTTGCTGACGGTCAGTCACCACAACGCCTGAAGGAGGCAATCATTCGCGTGGTTGACCCGCCGACCGAGAGGATTGCAACGCCCGCCCAGGGAGTCGACGTGCGCGGCATTCTTGGCATGTTGCGCAGGCGGCTATGGCTGATCGTCATCACGACGCTGGTGGTTGTCGGCGTCGCGGGTGGCATCACGGCCACGCTGAAGAAGGTCTACAGCGCCTCGGCGCTGGTCCTGTTCGATCCGAGCAGCAAGGATCTGCTCGCCGACAGCGCGCAGATGCCAAACTGGTCGGACACGGCACGCGTCGACAGCGAGGTCGAACTCGCCAGATCGGACGCGACGATCAGCCGGGTAGTAGAAGCTTACGGGCTGGTGAAGGACGACGAGTTCGGGGTCCAGATCTCACTGTGGGACAAACTGCTGGCGTTCTTTCGGATTGCCGAGCCCACGATGCCCAGCGCAGATGCGCTGGTGAAGAGCGTCACCGACCAGGTGAGCAAGGCCGTAAGCGTGCGTCGCAACGGCCTGACCTATGTGATGGCGTTTCAGGCAACCACGCAATCGCCGGAAAAGTCGGCCATGCTGGCGAATGCGCTCGCCGAGACCTACATCCGGATGCAACTGGAGGGGAAGATCGCGAGCGTCCAGACGGCGTATGACGTCGTCACGGCACGCATTGCATCAGCCCAAACGGCGCTGGAGGGTTCCGAGCGGGCGTTCGATGGCTTTATCGACAGCAACCTCGATGCCATCGCAACGGCGACCGGCAGCACCAAGCTGGCAGATATCCGGCGCCAATTGTCTGCCAGCGTCGCCAGCGCCGACCAGATGCGGTCCACGGTCACGCGGGCGTCCGCGGCATTGGATCGCGGCGACTGGACGACCGTCAGCAACGCCCTCGCTTCCGACGCCGTGCAACAATACGAACTCAGACGGCAGGAGTTGGAGAAGTCGCTGGCCGGCGCAGCCGAAGGCTCGCTCGGTGTGGTGGACCTGAGAGCCGAACTCGCCAAAGTTCAGCAGCAATTGGCAACCGAAGCACGCCAGGCGGTGGCCGGGCTGCAGAACGGGATAGCCGAAGCACAGGCACGGTCGACGGATCTGCGCACCGAGTTGCGCACGACCGTTCAGAACAGCGACCTTCCGGCTGGCCTGAGGACCGACCTTTACAGGCTGCTGCGCGAGGGCGAGATCGCCAAAAGCCAGTATGACGCCCTGCTCGCAAATCAGAAGGATTTCGACGCTCGAACTGCCCTGCAGGTGCCGGACAGCCGCATCGCCTCTCCGGCGGTATCGCCCAGCGACGCATCCTTTCCGAACGTCAGGGTGATACTCGCGCTCGCCGCGGCGATGGGGCTTGGCCTGGGGCTGGCGCTGGCCTTCTCGCTGGAAAATTTCGTCGGCGGGTTCACCGACGAGCGACAGCTTGAAGCCGTCAGCGGGGCCAAAGTGGTGGCTGCCATTCCCCGGCTGCGTCCGTTGCGCGTCAACGAACAGGAAGCGACCGTATCTTCCTACGTGCCCCACGCCCCCTTATCTGTATTCGCGGAAACCGTGAGGCGGGCGCGCATCGGCATTGACCAGGCGCTTCGCCGCAATCGTGGAACGTCGCCGGAGAATGGCGCTGTCGTCATGGTGGCATCTTCCGCCCCCGGCGAGGGCAAGACCACCCTGGCGCTGTCACTCGCCCGCACCTACGCCCTGTCGGGCGTCCCGACGCTGCTAATCGATTGCGACCTGCGCAAGCCCGGCGTGCACCAGCAGTTGGGTATCGCGCCTTCGTCGGGGCTGCTGGACTACCTGGCAAAGGGCAGCGACGCTCCTGAGCTCACATCGATCATGGTCGCCGACGACGAGAGCGGCGCACAGGTCATTCCGGGCTCCCGACGCAGCGACATCCCGACCGACCAGTTGCTGGCCAGTGCAAGTTTTGCGCGTCTGGTCAAAGCTGCGCAGCGCAGCTTCGACATCGTGATCCTCGACACCGCCCCGGTTGGCCCCGTGGTCGACAGCCTCTACATCGCACCATTGGCCGATGTCGTGGCGTTTGTGGTGCGATGGGCGGCCACGCCGCAGCAGGATGTCAAGGAAGCGATGCAGGCGTTGAGCGACGCCAAGTCGCCAGGCAGTGAGCTGGTCGCCATTCTGAGCCAGCAGCGCTCGGGCATTCGCGGCTACTACAACAAGTCGAAATATGCCGGCTACTACTCCGATCGCTGACATCGACGCAGGCTTTCGGAGTGTAGGACGGGGGTCCTGCGAGCCCTCGTCTTCACTACCTAGTGCTCGGTGTTCTCTGCTCTTTTGCGTGGTAATCGTCCATGCTAGGGTGAACCAATAGTGCCTGGCTCCTTGATCGACCGCGATAATGACTATCGATCGGCGACCCGGAGAAGATGTTCGGCCCGGTTCATCGCGTAATTGCCGCTGCCGAGGAAGATGACCTCGTTGCCGGTGGCCGGGACCAGATAGGGGAACGAATGCGTAATAGGACCGTGCTGGCTGCGAGCATCGCTCTCGCTGTTGTGGTGGCGCCGATCTGCGCTCTGGCGCAGGACGGCGGTAACCTGGTGGATCTGGCGGCCAAGGATCCGAACGCGTTCGTCAAGGCAGTGCAGTCCGATATGGCGGGCCTGGGCCATTACGAAGGCTCCAAGAATGGGCTGCTTGATGCCCACACGATCTCGGCCATCAACGCATTGTGCCGTGCCGCAGACGTGCTCACCGACTGTCAAACCGGTCCGCTGTCCCCGCGAGGTGCTGCGGCTGTCGTTAAGGCACTCACTGCCGCAAAACAGTCGCAGGCTGGCGCCGAGGCGAAGAACGAGCCGGCGGCTCCAGCCGCAGAGGCAACTCCCGCACCAGCAGAGCAAGCTCCGGCTCCCGCCGAGGCAGCTCCCGCACCGGCAGAGGCAGCTCCGGCCCCCGCTGAGGCGGCTCCCGCTCCTGCAGAGGCAACTCCGGCCCCCGCTGAGGCGGCTCCTGCTCCTGCCGAAGCAACCCCGGCCCCGGCTGAAGCAGCTCCTGCTCCAGCGATGCCGTCCGACATGACCGAGATACCGGGCAGCGCCTGGTTGGGTGGCACGGAAAACGGATTGACCGCGACGCCGCAAGACGCAGGCCAGGGTTCTGTCACGTTCTCGGTCAAGGGTGTGGCGACGGGAGGCGGATGGATCAACGTCTACGCTGGTCCCAGCATCGAAGCAGCCCCCGGAAGCGCCTGGTCATTTACCGTCACGGGTTCGTTCGCTGCCGGCGCAAACAAGGGAACTGCGATTGTCCGCATGGCGGCGTATCTGGCCGATGGCAACTACATTTCGGAGCTTGCGGAGGGCATCCCGATGGCAGGTGACGGCCCGGTCGTTTTCTCCGGCGTTGCGCCCGATGGCACAGTGACGGTCAGACCCTATATCCAGATGAAGTACCCCGAAGGCACCGAGGTGGACAGCCGCCTGGAGGTGTCTGCTGCCTCGATCGGCCGGTGAGACGGAACCAGGCGTCGATCGACTTGAGCCGGTAGATGTCTAAGTCGAGACGCGACTTGCTCGTGGGCGGCGCGGGCTCCGTGACGTCGCGTCTGATCTGGCTTGCGGCCGTTCCGGTGGTGGCGCGCCTTTACTCTCCGTCAGATGTCGGCAGCTGGCCGCTCGTTACCGCAGTTGCTGCGATCATCGCGGTGCTGGGAACGCTCCGGCTGGATGCTGCCATCACCATCACACATTACACCAAGCGCGCACAAACGCTGGTTTTTGCCACATCGGCCTTGACCCTGACGGTCTCGGCGGTGATCGCCCTGCTGATCACGTTCCTGCCGACGGTCTCCTCACAGGTCATCGGCGTGGATGCGAACGGGCCGATCCTGTACGCGTGTCCACTGTTCATCGTCTTCACCAACTTGACTGCCATCCTGCAGGCTTGGCTACTGCGGAGCAAATCCATAGCCGCGATCACCATCGCCAATGCCAGCACTCCGGTGGTGACTGTCGTGGCGTTGATCCTGTTTGGGGTCATCTTCGGCACCAGCGCCGGCAGTTTCGTGGCCGCCTATCTGTGCGGCCTGACGGCACCCTTTGCTGCAATGTCCTACGCTGCGGTGCGGACCGGACTGTTCAAGGGACCAATTCCGCTGTCGGCCGGTTCGGTCTGGCGCTCGATCAAACTCTATAAAGTCTACCCCACATACTCGGTGCCGCTTTCGCTCGTTGCCGTGGGTAGCGAGCGCCTCGTCCAGCTATGGATGGCGAATGCCTACTCCATCGAGGCCCTGGGCGTTCTTTTCCTCGCCCGCCAGATGCTGTCGTCTCCTATTTCCGCGTTGACCACGCCGCTGCAACAGGTCGTATTTGCCAACCTGGCGCGCATTCCAAATCCGGCTCAACGGATCGCCTTTGTCCTACCCATTCTCGAGACCGCCATGGCACTGGCCGGGATTGCCATCGGCCTCGGTTGGGTGCTGGTCCCGATGATCATCCCGGTATTACTGGGCGAACGGTTCGTCACCGCGGCCGCCTATTCGCAGTGGCTTGTGCTTGGCATGGCCCTGCTTCTGGTCAGCACATGGATCGATCGACTGTATGATGTGGCGCGCCGCGTTGCGCTCTCGACGTATATGAACCTCGCCTATTACGGATTGGTCGCCGTGTCGGTCATCGTCGCCTATGCGGCAAAGTTGCCGGTCGTCGACTTCGTGGCGCTGTACAGCCTTGCGCTCTTCGTCGGCAACGCGGTCTTCATTCTGGTTGCCTTACGCAGCGCAGCCTTCGCCTGGCGCGACATCGGGAAGTCTTTCGCCTGGTTGGCGATCGCGGTTGCGGCCAGCCTCGGAGTGGCGGCGACAGCGAACCTGCAACTGGGCGGCCTGGCCGCAGTCGTGGTTTCGGCCGCCCTTGCTCTCCCCGTTGGGGCAGCATTGTTGGTGCGCCTGTTGCGCGCCATGTAGATCGATGACGAAAAGCGAGTTACCATCCGGTAGAAAGAGGTGACTGCAATGGAATCCAATCAGGCCGTCTACTATCGCTCGCGCATTGTCCAAAAATATGCGGACGAGGCAGCCCATGGCCTAACGATACCGGAGGAATTCTGCCTCGATCTGGTACCGCAGTCGTCCCGCGGGTCAGTACTCGACATTGGAATCGGCGGCGGCAGAACAACCGAGGCCCTCGCCGGGAAGTTCGAACGATATGTCGGCGTCGACTACTCGGCCGCCATGATTGACGCAGCAAGCAAGCTTCACCCGGACCGCGATCTGCGCGTCATGGACGCGCGCGAACTGCAGTTCGGCAATGACGAGTTCGACTGCGTCGTGTTTTCGTTCAACGGCATCGACAGCGTGGGCAGCTACGATGATCGTCACAAAATCTTCAGGGAAGTCTCCCGGGTCTTGAAGCCCGGAGGGTATTTCATCTATTCGACCAAGAATATCCGCTACTGGAAGATGCCGGAATGGAAGGACAAGTTCTGGCATCCAGGAATTTTCCTGAGCTGGAAGTCGCCCTTGCGCGCCATTCCAAATCGGCTTCGGAATTTCTGGAAGCAGTCCATCGACGAAGATCTGGGAATTGCCTTCGTCAACGAGCAGGGCCACGGCTTCAGCTTCGTCCATGCCTACGTCGATATCGAGAAAGAGCTCGAAAACCTGAAGACGTACGATCTCGTTTCGGTCGACAAAATTGGCCGCCTGAAGACTGCAGCCGGCTACGACACCGATGACGAGTGGGTCTATGTGACCGTACAGAAGCGGCCTTGATCCCGGACAGCAGCGAGGACGTGAAGCGGCGGCGTCAGCTCATGACGGGTCAGTGAACTCTTCCTGCTTGAGGAAACGGCGGCGCTGTGGAGACCATTTCGCCGCGATACGCCGGGCCAGCAGATCCCAACTATCGTAGGTCAGGGCGGCAATGCTGCTGATCGACAGCGGGTAGTAGCGGATCGCTGAGCACGCTTCCGTCTCAACTGGCCAGTGCCTCTGCCAGTACTCGGCACGCCCGAGGAATTCGAGGCCCGACAGCCCGTGCTCGAAGGCATGCCGGATGGTCTCGTGCGTCAGGACCACGCCGGGCGACCACTTCGCAAATTGCTCGTCATAGCCGATCTTCAGCTCCCACAGCGTATTCTCGACTTCAACGGCCATGCGGACCGCAGCAAGCGTGTCGTCGACCCACAGCAGGTGAAGTCGCAGGATGCCGAGTTCAGCAGCCTTGCGTCCGTATTCGGAGTAGAAGCGGTGGATCTGGGGGTCTGACAGGATCGCGGTGCCATTCCGGCCCTTCCACCCGCCACTCTCTACCTCGAAGACCTGCTGCAGCTGGTTGTCGACACTCGCAAGGTCCGGTGCGACGACCTCCAAACGCACGGAGCCAGATCGCTCCGCCATCCGCAACTTCCGCCGCAGAGTCTGCCGGCTCTGCGCGGTCATCCGCTTCTCGAAATCAGCCCAGGGCTCGACGACCGAGATGCGCGCCGTGGCGGTGTTCCTGGGATTCGCGAAGAATGGGCCCCGACGCGCGCCCGTCGCTGACTGCAGCGATCGCATTTCAGACGAGTCGTCTCGCACCCGATTGAGCCATAGCGGCACACGATGCCGCATGATGCCGTTGGTCAGGGCCGCCAAGGACTCGTCGTCGGCGTAGAGGATCGCGTTTGGCTCGGCCGTTTCATTGCCGATGATGATGAGCCTTGGAAATCCAGAGGCCCGCTCGACCATCAGCGGTGCAATCGCTCGGACGCGTTCGCCGTCACGCACCACGAACGTCGCAAGCTTGCGCCCCTCGCCAAAGGCGTTCCAGCCGGCTTCAAACCACTCGAAACGATGCAGCGGGGTAGCGAACCGATCAGCTAACGTGTTCCAGTCGTCTTTCAGCGCCGCGAAAGCTGCAGGGTCAGAAACGACGTCAACAGTGAGCATGGGGTATCGTCATAGTGCCAGCGGGAAATCCGAACACCGAGCACCAATGCCGACTGCAGTCCGGAACATTCAGGAAAGTACGACGAACAGGGAACCTCGTCTATTATTTTGGTACACAAGCGTTAATCTGCCCCATGCCGGCCGACCCCAGCCTCGGCGGGACGGGATGGACAACAACAGGAAAGATCCGACTTTGAGCGACGAGGCTGCAACGAAGACGAGCTACAGCCTCTTTCAAGAGCCCTGGTGGCTGAACCTGGCAAGTGGGGGGAACTGGGACGAGGTCCAGGTCAAGGGTGATGACGGCATCGCGGCACGCCTGCCGTACTACGTGAGAAGCCGCTACGGCTTCAAGGTGCTCGCCCAGCCGCACCTTACGCCCTGCATGGGACCGTGGTTTCGGACGCTGGGGGCGAAGGATTCCAGCCAATATTCCGATCAGTACGAACTCGCGGCGGAGCTGATTTCCAAACTGCCACCCTTCGACGTCTTTCGGCAGAATTGCTGCCCTGAATGGGGCAACTGGCTGCCGTTCCATTGGGCCGGTTTTTCGCAGCAGACCCACTACACCTATCGGATCAACGACCTTACCGATCTCGATGCCGTCTGGTCAGGCTTCTATTCCGGCACCCGGCGCCTGATCAGGAAAGCGCAGAAGGAGCTGGAGGTCGTCGTATCGGACGATGTCGACAAGCTCTGCGACCTGCACGAGTTGACTTATCGGCAACGCGGCCAGGCGATGCCGTACCGGCGCGAGGCCCTGTTCAGGATCGTGGACGGTGCGCTTCGATCGGGACGGGCGCGTTTCGTCTACGCGCAGGATGAGAAACGGAACATCCATGCCATCAACTTCCTCGTCTACGATGAACGCGTGGCTTACTATCTGGTTGGCGGGTCCGACCGGCAATTCGGCGACAGCGCTGCTCCGACCCTGCTGATGTGGGATGCAATCCAGTTCGCTGCCCAGAGGTCGGCGATCTTCGATTTCGAGGGATCGATGGATAAAGGCATCGAGCAATTCTTCCGCAGACGATTCAATCCACAACTGACGCCCCTTAACCGCATATACAAGCAGAAGGGCCTGTTTGGACTGGCGAGACATTTGCGGGATGGATGGATAGCTCTTTCCGGCGGGGCTCCACACCAGATGTAGCCCGGTGACGACGGTCGGCCGCCGAAGTCAGCAGCAACCATCTTCACATCAACTACATTGCCTCAATGGGACCAACGCCTTACGGTCGACCGCACTATCTGGTGGGGTTCAGCGTTCGCATGGTGGGATGTGCCTGACAGCGACGAGCAGCGGTGCAACTCGACGCTTTTCGAAGAGCCATACTGGCTTGACGCTGTGGCGCCGGGTCTGTGGCATGCCGTCGAGGTCAAACAGGACGGGCACGTCATCGGGCGGCTCCCCTACACGGCGAAGCGTCGCTTCGGGCTGACGGCGCTGACGACTCCCGGCCTGACGCCCTGGGGAGGCCCGTGGATCAAGCCTGGCGGCGCGAAACCCGCCAACGAATTGGGGCATCAGCATGAGATCCTCGAGCAACTGATCCAGGGGCTGCCCAAGGCCGACAGGGTGACAATCTCCTGCGCGCCGGAATTCCAGAACCTTATGGCGTTTCATTGGGCCGGTTACGGGCTGAAGCTGGGCTATACGTACCGACTGACCGACCTCGATGACAACCAGCGCCTCTGGGACGACATGCGAGAGAACGTCCGCCGAGCCTGCAGAAAAGCCGAGAAGGTGACGACGGTCACCCGTGAACGCGATGTCGGCGTGGTGATTGCAGCCATGGAGAAGACCTTCAAGCGGCAGGAAATGGACATGTCAGCGCTGTTTCCGACCTTGGAGCGCATCGACGACGTCATGCGGCGGCGAAACCAGCGCGCTATCTACGCCGCCGAAGATGCCCAGGGGCGCATCCACGCCGCCGTCTACATCGCCTTCGACGAGCGCCACTCCTTCTATCTGTGCGGCGGCGGCGATCCGGAGCTGCGTAACAGCGGCGCGCACGCACTCACCATGTGGCACGCCATAAAAGACACCGCCGCCCGATCCCGGGTGTTCGATTTCGAAGGCTCGATGGTTCGAAACATCGAGACCTTCGTCAGGGGGTTCGGACCTCGCCAGGTACCGCGATTTACCGCATCGCGGGGATCGCGCACCGTGAAGCTGTTGGAGGCCATGGGTTTTGCATAGCCTTGCCGCTGCTCGAACAGGGCCTTCGCTTGTGCCGGTATGCGAATTCAAGCGACCGCCTATCGCCGATCATCGAAAGGTCCGACGCCGGGCTACCACTGACGAAAGCAGTGAGGCGCCCACCAACAGCGGCACTGACCGTTGTGAGCACAAAGGGAAGAACTCGGATGGCCGTTAGTTTTCTTGACCTCAACAAACAGTACCAGACGATGAAGGCTGAGATCGACGCCGCAATTGCGACGGTGATCGCCGATGGCACCTTCATCAAAGGACCGCACGCAGACCGCTTCGAAGCGGAGTTCGCCGCCTACCAGCGCGTCGGCTATTGCATAGGATGCGCCAACGGTACCGACGCCATAGAAATGGCGCTCGAGGCTCTGGACCTGCCGAAAGGGTCGGAGGTCATCGTTCCGGCCAACACGTTCATCTCCACCTCGGAAGCCGTGACCCGCTCCGGCCTGAAGGTCGTGTTCTGCGACTGTGATCCGGAGGACTACACAATCTCGATCGAGGGGTTGCAGGACAAGATCACCGCGAAGACGAGTGCCGTCATCCCGGTGCATCTGTACGGACAGCCCTGCGATATGGAAGCCGTCATGCAGGTCGCAGGCCAGCATGGCCTGAAGGTGATCGAAGACTCGGCCCAGGCGCATGGGGCGGAGTTTCGGGGGCAGCGCGTCGGGACGTTCGGCGACTTTGGAACGTTCAGTTTCTACCCGGGCAAGAATCTCGGCGCCTATGGCGACGCGGGGGTGATGGTCACCGGCGACGCGGCGCTGGCTGAAAAGGTGCGCAAGCTCGGCAACCACGGCCGCATCAGCAAGTACGATCACGAGTTCGAGGGACGCAACTCCCGCCTGGACGGGATGCAGGCAGCAATCCTGTCGGTCAAGCTGCGCCGGCTGGACGACTGGATTTCGCAGCGCATCGCCGTCGCTGAGGCTTACTACGATGCGTTGTCCGGAGTTGGCGACCTGGTGCTGCCCGCGAGACGGCAGGGCACGCGGCATGTCTACCACCTGTTTGTGGTGCGGACCTCCCGACGTGACGCGTTGCGAAGCCATCTGAGCGAACGCGGCATCGAATCGGGCGTCCATTATCCGAAGGCGCTTCCGAAGCTGCAGGCCTATGCCGCCTACGGCCAGGCTGCCGAGCCGTTCTTTGCCAATCGAGCGGATGCGCAGGTGCTCAGCCTGCCGATTGGAGAACATATGTCACTGGATGACGTGCAGGAGGTTGCGGCGGCCTGCATCGAGTTCTTTCGAGGTGCCGGCAATCCGTTCTGAGCGATCTCTGGCGACCGTTCGTCCTGCCAGACCACCAGATCGCGTGCTCATCAACTGTGCAGAGGGGCGCCAGCGTGCCCGAGAGACACGAAATGCCGACCTCTCCCCGCGTCTTCAACGTCGGCGCGGCATCGGTCGACATCACCCCGACGGTGCCGTTGCCGCTTGCAGGCTATGGCGACCGCGCCGGGCCTTACACCCGCGTGGCCGACCGGTTGGAGGCGAACATTGCGGTGTTTCGGCAGAGCGAAACCGTCGTCGTATTCGTCAGTTGCGATCTGCTGTTTGTCGGACCTTCGCTGCGCGGGCGGCTCGAAGCATTGCTGGCGGATCTGGTAGCGGCCGAAAACCTCTTCGTCAGCGCGACACACACGCATTTTGCCCCTGCCACCAACCTCGCCATACCAAGGCTTGGTCAGGCGTCGCACGAGTATGTCGAGAAGGTCGCCCTTGATATCTCGGCAATGGTGCGATCGCTGCTGGCGACAGCATTACCAATGGCGGTGGTCGAGCAACGATCAGGTTACGCGAATAGTGCGATCCACCGTCGCCTGCCGGTCACGCGACTGCGCTTCGGTTTCCCGCCATGGGGACGAAGGTGGGAGATGCGACCCAACGAGGCGGTCGCGGTCGACAACCGGATCCGCGTCCTCACGATCGAGACGACCGATGGCAGACCTGTCGCCGTCTGCTGGTCCTATGCCTGCCACCCCGTGTGCTACCCTGACAAGACGCAGGTCAGCGCGGACTTTCCCGGCGTGGTGCGCGAGGCCATCCGGGCTCGACTGGGCAACATCCCGGTCCTGTTCTGGCAAGGATTTTCCGGCGATGTGCGACCGAGGTCACTGGCAGCGTCCGCACTGCCCGCCTTTGGCGCATTCACGACGGAACAATGGCGCGGTTGGTCGGAGGGACTGGCGGCGAGCGTGCTCGAGGCAATGCAGGCACCCGGAGAGACGCTTGCCGGTCGGATGACCCTCGGGCGGCGACAGCTCGCCCTGGCGGAGCTCGGCCTGAACGGCGGCAACCGGAACATCACCATCCACGAGGTCAGGCTCGGCGACGGCCTTGAAGTGTTCGGCATTTCGGCCGAGCCGGTGAACGCCTATGTCGCAAAGCTCGAAGCCGCGCGCCCCGGGTCTACGGTCATTCCGGTGGGCTGCATCGATGATGTTCCCTGTTACCTGCCAACCGACGAGATGGTGGCGCAGGGCGGCTATGAAGTTACGGGCTTTCGCAAGCTGTTCGGCGTTTCGGGACGCTTCAGACGGGGTATCGAGGCGCGGATCGAGCGTGAATTCGGGCCAACCGGGACCTAGGCATCCGCTGCGCCGGGCAGTCGCCGCTGCCTGACCCTGCACGCTCGTCCGGCCAGTACGCATCGCCGAGCACTCTCCAACGCTCTGTTGCCGTCGGACCGACGCGCGTTGTGGTAAGCACGTTGCTTAACCCATTCGGCAGACTTCCAAAGCGGACTCTGGAGGTGGAGATTTCGGCATGCTACTGTTTTGCTAGCAAAAGTGCATACGCGGCCTTGGCAACACGCGAGAACTTCTGCTGTTTCGGACGGGGAGTTCTCATATGCTGAGAGTTGCATTGGTCGGTGCAGGACGCATCGCTCGCAGGCACGCCGAACTCTTGGGCGGATCACAACTCGACTGCGCGCGGCTCGTGGCAGTCTGTGATACGCGCGAGGATCGCGCCCGCGAACTTCACGACCTCTACGAGGTTCCATACTTCACCGACATGCACGAGATGATGAGGACGGTCGACGCCGATGTCGTCGCGGTCCTCACGCCGAGCGGCATGCACGCGGCGCATGTGCTGGAACTCGCCCCGTACCGCAAGCATATTGTCGTCGAAAAGCCGATGGCTCTTACGCTGTCCGACGCAGACGCGATGATCAAGGCGTGCGACAGGTTCGGCGTCCGACTGTTCGTGGTCAAGCAGAACCGCTTCAACGTGCCGGTGGTCAAGCTTCGCGAGGCTTTGGTCTCAGGCCGCTTCGGCAAACTGATCCTTGGCACCGTCAGGGTGAGGTGGTGCCGCGACCAGGCCTACTACGATCAGGATGGCTGGCGGGGCACCTGGGCGCTCGACGGTGGCGTGCTCTCCAACCAGGCAAGCCATCACCTCGATCTGCTCGAGTGGATGATGGGCGACGTGCAGAGCGTCTTCGGGCGAAGCATCCGTGCGCTGGCGAAGATCGAAGCCGAAGACACGGCAGTGGTCACGGTCAAGTTCACCAATGGTGCGCTGGGGGTAATCGAAGCGACCACGGCGACACGCCCCAAGGACCTCGAGGGTTCGATTTCGATCCTGGGCGAGAAGGGCACCGTCGAGATCGGCGGCTTCGCCGTCAACCAGATGAAGGTCTGGAATTTTGTCGACGAGCGCCCCGGCGACGAGGACATTCTCACTAAATACTCCGTCAACCCGCCCGATGTATATGGATATGGGCACTATGAATATTACAAGCACGTGGCCCAGTGTATCGAACAGGGGATGCCGATGCTGGTCGATGGATTGGAGGGACGCCGCAGTCTCGAGTTCATCACAGCGATCTACGAGTCGATCGAAACCGAGCAGGAAGTCTCCCTGCAATTTCGTCCGTCGTTCAGCCGGCTTGGACAAGCGTGACGGGCACGTTCATTTCTGGCGTTGGCGAGCATCGACTTGGATGCTTCAGTCGCTGACGACCTTTCCCGAGTAGCAATCTTATGAAGATTCTCATACTGAACGCAGATACGGATGAGTTCCTGCGTTGGTTCTATGGGTCGTCACCGGGTCTCGAGTACACGACGTATGATGCGCAATTGCGCGCGCGATATGAGACGCTGTACGGCTTCTCGGACTTCTACTCCAGAAACTTCGCGGCGCACGGGCATGAGGCTCGCGAAATCTTCACCAGCAATATCTGGCTGCAGTCGGCCTGGGCGCGGGAGCACGGGATCGCCACGCCGTCGGTGCCGACGACAATTCTGCGTGAAGACGGCCACCTGGTGTCGCGCGTCAAGCGAGCGCTTCGTCGCTACAAATCCGCCCTGAGGCCGCTTGGCCAAGGGCTTGGGCTCGTCAGAACGACGCCCAGCTTCCTCAAGTCCATCCTGCTCTCGCAAGTCGAAGAGATGCAGCCGGATGTCATCATCAATCAGACCACCTCCGCGATCGACGCGGATACGATGCGGCTGGTGAAGGCGAACGGCCGTACGCTCGTCGTGCAGCAGGGTGTGGCCCTGGCGAAGAATGTCGATCTCAGTCCCTATGATTTCGGGATGTCGATGCTGCCATGGGTAGTGGATCGCTTTCGCGAGCAAGGGATCCAGGGTGAGCAGGTTCACCTTGCCTTTGAGTCCAGCGTGCTTGAACGCCTCGGCCCGCCCCCCGCCAAGGATATCGAGGTGAGTTTCGTCGGCAACATAGCTCCGAGCCACGGCACGCGGATCAAGTTGCTGGAACAGATCGCCGAAAGATTTCCCATCGCCTTGTGGCTGCCCAGCCTCAACGGGCTGCCGCCTGACTCGCCGCTGCGCAAGTATCACAGAGGCCAGGCGTGGGGACGGGGGATGTACGATGTACTGCGTCGCTCGCGTATCGTGTGGAACTCCCATATCGACGACGCCCGCGACTTTGCCGGAAACATGCGACTGTTCGAGGCAACCGGAGTTGGCAGTTTCCTGATGACCGACAACAAGAGCAACCTGGCGACGCTGCTTCGCCCAGGCGAGGAAGTTGCGGCCTATGACTCGGTCGATGACTGCCTCCGCGGGGTCGAGCACTTTCTGGAGCGCGAGGACGATCGGGAGGAAATCGCGCGACGCGGACAGGCAAAAACCCTGGGCGAGCACAGCTATCGACGTCGCACCGAGCAGATCCTCGGTTTGGTTGCGAAGTACGGGCGCTGAGCGCGGCCGGGTGCGGTCGTACCAACTGGAGCGGCCGGCGCCGTTGTGAGGGTCTATGACATCGGACAATGAAAATCGCCCCGAGATCCATGACGCTGGCATTCGCTCGGTGCGTTTTGGCGTCGGTGTAAAGATCGTCCAGCCGGTCAACCTTTACGGCTGCACGATCGGGGACGGATGCTTCGTCGGTCCGTTTGTCGAGATCCAGAACGGCGTGATCATCGGCGCCCGCAGCCGTATTCAATCGCACAGTTTCATCTGCGAGCTGGTGACCATCGGGCAAGACTGCTTCGTCGGGCACGGAGTGATGTTCATCAACGACAGCTTTTCCACGGGCGGGCCGGCGCGGGGGAACAAGGAGTTGTGGAAGGCGACGCGGATCGGAGATCGGGTGTCGATCGGATCGAACGCGACGCTCCTGCCGGTCGAGGTGTGCGACGACGTCGTGATCGGCGCTGGGGCGGTGGTGACGCATGACATCGTCGAACGTGGCGTCTATGCCGGAAATCCAGCCCGCAAGATCCGCGGCTGAAGAGGTGGACGCGGTCGCCGAGCGGAACGATACGGCGCGCCGAACCGGCGCCTGATCGTCGGCAGAGCGCTTATGAGAAGCCCGCGAGGACTCTCATGTAGAGCGTCGCGGGGGCGCGACGGCAAGCCTCGAGCGACTGTGGCGGGGCAGATCCATCGACGCGGGCGGACGAGCAAGGGCATTGCTCAGGGCCCACAGACCGATGGCGCAGGATATCGGACCCATCACCCCAACCAGCGAGCCACGCATCAGGATGAGCGCGAAGCCCGCCGTGAGGGCTCCGAGCAGGCGACCGAAACTGCCTTGGCGCGCTTTGCCGAAGCCGTCGTCGATGGCGCGAATGCCAAGCGCCAGGAGGACCGTAAGGACAACCAGTCCGACATAGCCAAAATCGACGTAGAGCTCCGCCGGCATCGGAGCTGAGAGATTGACGAAGGAGAGACCCAGGCTGGTACCCGCGTCCCCTCCCGTCCCAATGCTCTTCCACGGCACGAGATCGCGCGGCACGAAGAACAGGGCAGCCGACAGCAGCTGCCTTCCCCCCTGCAGCCCTGCCCGGTCGACAAAGGATGCAACGTTGATGACCGACTGAAACCCGTCAAAATCGCCATTCTTGAACAGATACGCGATCGGATCGTAGTCCTGCCCGAGACTCCCGGAGCCACGCGAGATCTCGCTGACCAGCGGAAACAATGAGATCTGACCTGCCGCCACCGCCACCACGAACAGCAGCTTGAAGAGCCTGGTGATGCGCAGAAACAGAAAGATGAACGCGATCACATAGGCGCCGGAAATGAACCGCGGCAGCGCAATGATGTCATTGGCGGCAAAGAAGCACAGGATCGCGGGAACAATCAGGACGTAGGATAACAGGCTTCGCTGCTGGACCAGCGCCAGGAAGGCCAGGCAAAGCGCCACGAAGGACCCTACCCTCGCGGTTGCAAACAGAACGAGTTCAAGCGGCGAAAGCGGAACGGATTCGCCGCGCGCGATGTGAAACGCCTCGTACCCGACCACGGCCACGCAGGCGAGCGCGAGGAAAAGGTTGGCCGAGATCGCGGGCCAGAAGCGATATGCGGGCTCGGGGCGAGGCGGCTCGCGATCCCGCGACTTGCGATAGGACAGGGTCGCCACTGTGAACAAGAACACGAAGACGACGGTGATGACCGCCGCCTGCAGCACGATTTCCTGGGAGTAGTTCTGATTGAAGAACGGGAAGCGGCCTATCGACAGATGCCCAATTCCCGGCACCAGGAAGAACATCGACAGGTAGGCATTGCAGACCAGGGTCACCGGCATCGGATCGGGCGATATGATCACGTAGACAAGGCCGGCCGTACTGACTGCGAGCGCAGCACTCAGCAGCAGCTGCGCGGCCGGAAAATACGGCGCCGGGACGAAAAGCGCGCATAGAAAGGTCGCGAGCGCCACCACCAGCGCGACAAGGATGCGGGGACTAGTCACGATGACCGCTGCTCGTGAGGGTGCGGAGAAGCGCGGCGATGCTCACCTCATACTCCCCAAGCAGTTCCACAAAGCGCTGACGGGCGCGCGAGGAGTGATAATCGAGCCTGGACGCGATCGTGCTGATGGCTGCCGGGGCGTCGGATGCGAAATCGTCGACGGTCTGGCCGCCTTTATCGGCGAGGTCGCCGGGGATGCAGCCCAGCTTGGTCGCGACGGCGGGGACGCCGTTCGCCATGGCCTCCATCAGCACAAGCGGCGACGCCTCGTTCCGATATCGCGAAGGAAAGAGCAGGATATCGATCTCCTCGAAGAACTCTGCCTTGGCGGAGCCGTAGACGGCTCCCTTGTAGACCAGGCGATCACCCAGGGTAGCACGGGCAGAGTCCAGAGCCGCCTCGGCGCCCGGCGAGGAGATCGGTCCCGCCACGACCAAGGTGCAGTTCTGGCCGGCGGCTACCAATCGGCGGGCAGCCTCAACCGCCGTATCGATGCCTTTCTCGAGAGTGAGATTTCCGAGAAAGCCCAGTGTCAGGCGGGGACCGGGTTGCCGCTGGCGCGTCGACGCCGGCGCGTCGACCAATCCCGAATTGTTCAGAACAAACACCCGGCCTGCCAGGCGAGGGTAGAGTTCAGACAGCGCCGCGGCCATTCCCTGCCCCAGGACGATGTGTTTCGATCCGCTTCCCGACAGCCGACTGAGGAGATCGACCGCTGCGCTACGCTCGCGGACGAGAGCATAGCTGTGATAATGCAGCAGGGCAGGTCTTTGCCTTGCGCGTGCGACGACAAGCAGAGCGAGGCTCAACCAGATGCCGCTGTTCGAGTTGAGCGAAATATAGCATGGCCCGTGGCCGACGAGGATGCGCGGCAGGGCCAGCACGTGGGTCATCAGCTTGCGTCGAAGCGGCCCGCTCACGTCCACACGTTCCACCGAGATGCCGCCTTTGGCGAACGCATCGACCAGGCGTTCGGTCGCAAGCGACTGCCCGTGAACCGGCGGAGGGAACGGGCCAACTGCCAATAGCCGAGGTGAGCGCATCTGGGTCATCAGCCTGTTATGAACCCCCTGGCGGCACAGCGCACTCGTCCAGTGACATCATGCTGAATGTGCCTTCAGCAAAGCCTGCGCGATGAAGCTGACTGTCGCACCAGCGCCAATGGAGGCCAGCGCCATCGCGAACAGCATCGCACCGTGGATGCTCGCCAACTCTCCGATGCCGCCAGCGACCAGTCCCGCGACCACCCAGATCGCACTCCACACCGCCAGGATGCCTTGACGGCGGAACGTCACGACGACCGGCCCGAAAAGCGCACTTGCGACGAACCCCCACAGCATCGCTGCGATCGCGTATCCCTCGATTTCTGACACCGACTGCAGAACACCTGGAAACAACAATACGAACACCATTGGCAAGAAGAAACCAACGACAGCAGTCAGTACCACGGAAATACCGACCGTCAGCAGCACTGCCGACCTGGCGTTGATGAGCCACGCAGCGTCCGAGCGGGCCACCGCATCCAGCAGCGCGGGCATCAGCGGCCGGGTTATCAGTGACATGGGGTTGGTGAAACGCGCCACCAGCAGCACAATTGTTGCGTAGGCGGCGTACTCTACTTCCCCCGAAATGGCGCCCACCAGCGCAGCGGATCCAAACACCTTGAGATAGTCGATGCCGCCGCTCAGCAGCAGCGGGGCACCGTGAACGAGGGCTGCCTGCGTTTCGGCCCAGGAGAAGGTTGGAACGACGGGATCCCGGCGCAGGATGCGGAAGAGGAGCCAGCCATAGTTGAGCACCGGAAGGGCGAAATAGGCCACGATGACGAAGCTGAGGGAACTCGCCAGCGGCGACAGGAAAAGCCCGACAAGAACCAGGTTGATCACCAGTTGGGACAGACTGACGACGTAGTCCGTGCGCGTTGCAACGTGGTAGGCGTCCGACCAGCTTGAAATGCCCTGGAGCATCGCGAGGAGGATGACCAGCGCCGCGAGGGACCGGTCGAACAGCCCGAAAGCCGCCCCCGCGACCGCCGCTGCCGCCAGACCCAGCGCGGCTGCGGCCACGAACAACCCCAGGCTCACTCCCGCGACTGCCGCCGTGAGTTCGCCCCGCGTCGAGGCCGTCGCCAGTCGACGTATCTCCAGCGTGCCGACGGCGGAGAACGGCATGGTCATGAACGAGGTGACGCTCATGGCGGCAAGGAACCATGCGTAGTCCGGCAGAGAAAGGGCCCGGCCGAGCGCGGGCAACCCGACCAGAACCGTGAGGGAGCCGGTCGCCTTCGGCAGGATGCCAAACAGGACCGATCTCATGAACAGGCGGTTGCGAGAACTCATTACCGGGACGGCCGCGATCGCTTTATCCGTTCCTTTGCTCTCAGCCAGGGCAGCAGGCGCTTGGCAAGCGAGCGCGCCCGTCGCTTGGTCTGGAACACCCAGCGCAGTACCGGATCATTCTTCTCGGCGAGGTCGCCGGACACCAGCACCAGGCGGTCCAGGTCACCGTACCGATCGACTACTGCGGCCGCAGCAAGGGTGGAAAAGTGCGCGTTCGACTGACCGACGATTCCTCCGCACATAGACAGCAGACCGATATTCTTTATCGCGGTATCGGTCTCCTGTTCTGCCAGGTGCGGCCGATCGATCAGCATCTTGTGGTTGGAGTTGTTGTGCCGCGGCTCGGTGCTGTCAAAGATCAGCCTGGTGCCGGCGGGCACCTGTATCTCGCTCGCAGCCGAGGGAGAATCGCTGGCCAGGAACACCGACGTGAACTGGTAGCGCTGCAGCAGAACGGCGATCGCCTCGTTGATGGCCCAGGCAGGAACGAACGCCGTCTCAACCTGTTTGTCGCCGCGTCGAAGGTGAACCCCGAGCGTGTCTGGGCCGACGCCCAATCGGCTGCCAGCCGCAGCAATGGTGTTGAATGCCCGGTCGGTGTAGCGCAGCCAGGACAGGATCATGCCTTCGAGCGCAAGCGGCGGCACCGGTTCCCCCAGTTGGCTCATGATCGCCGCGAGAACGTCGGCGTTGTTCGAATAGAAGCCGGATCTCAAGGGGTCATGGGACACATAGCGGCGGGTGTCGGCCAGCGAAAACAAGGGCAGGTCATCAAAATCCAGGCCGACTGGCGCGCCCTCGTCCGAGATCGGCGCGTGGGGCGCGCCATAGGGTGGATAGCCTGCATAGCGGCAGAGCACGCGCCTGCCCGACGCCAGGCCCATCATGAGGGCGTGCATCTTGCCGGTGATCTGCCCACCCAATCCGATAGGGGCATTGTCATAGATGACGAAGCGTTCCGGCGATCGACCGTACTGGAGCTGGTCGAGCATACGGTGGACGGAATGGCGGACACGGTCAGTGGCGACAAGCATCTACTGAAGATCCGTCTAGATACGCTGGAGCGATCGGCTTTTGGGGACCTGCTCGACACGAAAGCCAGGCACCACGGTCTTCCGACCTCCCACCGGCATCACTTCAGCAGAACGCGTGTGGAATGTCCACCGTCGGCGGCGAGCCGCAGCAGCCGATCTGCAAAGCCATCCAGTATGTTACCCTTTGCCCAGGCATCGTCTGCCCGCTTCCGGCAGGCAATACCGTACTCGGCCCGCTTTTGGGCATCATCGAGGAGGGCGGAGATAGTTGATGCCAGGGCCTGCGGATCTTCGGGGGAGACGATCTCGCCGCAGCCCTCGAGTTCGCGAGCCAGACCGGTGCCGTCCATGGCTGTCGCAATCACCGGGCGGCCAGAGGCCAGCATGTTGGCGAGCTTACTAGGCAACACCAGGTCGGCGGCGCCAGCGAGCTGCGGCAGCAGGTGGATGGTGGCAAGGCCCATCAGGTCGTTGAGACGCTCCTTGGGCTGCAGATCGCGGAACTGCACGTTGCTCAGGCCTTCGGCCAGCTCTCGGAGGCTGCCGAGCTTGGGCCCGTCGCCGCAGATCACGAAGGTCAGGTCGCGACGGCCCTCGAGCAGTCGCGCCGCTTCGATCACCACTTCGATGCCCTGCTTGTTGGCGATGTTTCCTGAGTAGAGCGCGACGTGCGGGGTCTCGATATTCCAGAGATCCCGGTAGGGCGAAGGGCCCGAGCTCGGTCGTATCGCGTCGACATCGGCCCAGTTGCGAAACTCGGTCACGCGCTCGTTCGGCACGCCCTTGGCCACCAGTCGCCGGCACATTTCCGGCGAGATGGCGCTCACCCGGTCGAAGCTCCCCAGGACCCAGCGTTCAAAGCCCCGCGCCAGCTTTTCCAGGCGCCCTCCTTGCTTCAGCAATCCCGCGGCGAAGGCAGCTTCCACCTCGAAATCCTGGATATGCAGCCAGTTGCGGGCGCCGGCGAAGAAGGCGGCAAGTCGGGCGACGGGCGCACCGATCAGCGATGGCGCCACCGCCAGCACCACATCGGGGCGCCAGACCGCCCCCTGCCACAGGGCGGGGAGCAACGACGAAGCGGCAAAGGTCGCATGGTGGATCACCCGCTTCTTTCCCGTCGGCTGGTTGGGGATGTAGTGCGGCACCCGGGTTATCGTCACGCCGTTCTCGGTGCGCTTCGACCAGCCCCATGCAGAAAAGCCGGCCATGATGCGCCAGCCCGGATAGTAGGGTTGGCCTGCGACGACGCGGACTTCGTGGCCCTTGAGGGCCAGTGCCTCGGCCATCCCGGTGGTGTAGACCGCAATGCCGACCTGCTCGGGCGCATAGTTGAGGCCGACGATCAGGATGCGCACGCCGCGTTGCCTCTCGCGTCCTGATCGAGAAACCAGCGATAGGTCTCGGCGATCCCTGCCTCGAGCGCGATGTGCGGCGTCCAACCCATGCTGCGCAGCTTGTCGGCGCTCATCAGTTTGCGCGGCGTGCCATCGGGCTTGGACAGGTCGTGGACGATGCGCCCTGCAAAGCCAACGACGCGACAAACCAGCTCGGTCAGCTCGAGAATGCTGAGATCTTCGCCGGAGCCGACATTGACGTGCTCGGCGCCGGAATAGTGCTTGAGCAGGAACACCAGCGCATCCGCACAGTCGTCGGCATGCAGGAACTCGCGGCGCGGTGTACCGGTCCCCCACACGGTGACCGCCGCGGCGCCGGCAAGCTTGGCCTCATGCGCCTTGCGGATCAGCGCCGGGAGCACGTGGCTGCTTTTCAGGTCGAAGTTGTCTCCCGGCCCGTAGAGGTTGGTGGGCATCGCCGAGATGTAGTCGCGGCCATACTGCTTGCGGAACGCCTGCGCCAGCTTGATGCCGGCGATCTTGGCAATCGCGTACGCCTCGTTGGTCTCCTCGAGGGGGCCGGTGAGCAGCGCGTCCTCGGTGATCGGCTGCGGTGCAAGCTTGGGGTAGATGCAGCTGGAGCCGAGGAACAGCAGCCGCTGCACGTCGAAAGCATGCGCGGCACCGAAGATCGCGGTTTCGATGAGCAGATTTTCGTAAAGGAAATCGGCCGGGTAGGTGTCGTTGGCGAGGATGCCGCCGACCTTGGCGGCCGCCACGACTATCGCATCAGGCTTCACATCCGCGACGAAGCGCTCGACCTCGGCCTGCCGTGTCAGGTCGAGCTCACTCCGTGTCGCGGTCAGGATCGTGCACTGCTCGCTCTCGAGCCGTCGGACCACCGCCGAGCCGACCATGCCGCGATGACCGGCCACCCAGACGCGTTTGCCCTCGAGCGCGTACATCAGGCGCCTTTCATGATGGTCGCCGTCTGCATGATCTTGAGATCCTCGTTGACCATCTCGCGCGCCAATTCGCGTGCCGATTTGGTGTGCTTCCAGCCGAGTTTTGTATGCGCCTTGGTCGGATCGCCGATGAGCAGATCCACCTCGGTGGGGCGGAAGTAACGCGGGTCAACTTCGACATGGCACTTGCCCGTGACCTTGTCGTAGCCCTTCTCCTCGATGCCGCTGCCTCGCCATTCCAGCGCGATGCCGACATCGGCAAAGGCCCACTCGACGAAGGAGCGCACCGGGGTGGTCTCACCGGTTGCCAGTACGTAGTCGTCGGGCTGGTCCTGCTGCAGCATCAGCCACATGCCACGCACGTATTCTTCGGCATGGCCCCAATCACGCTTGGCGTCGAGGTTGCCGAGATACAGCTTGTCCTGCTTGCCCAACCGGATGGCTGCGGCGGCCCGGGTGATCTTGCGGGTGACGAAGGTTTCGCCGCGCAATGGGCTCTCGTGATTGAACAGGATGCCGTTGCTGGCGTGGATGCCGTAGGCCTCGCGGTAGTTGACCACGGTCCAGTACGCATAGAGCTTGGCGACCGCGTAAGGCGAGCGCGGGTAGAAGGGCGTCGTCTCCTTCTGCGGCACTTCCTGTACGAGGCCATAAAGCTCCGAAGTGGAGGCCTGATAGAAGCGGGTCTTTTTTTCCAGCTTGAGGATGCGGATCGCCTCGAGCAGCCGGAGCGTGCCCAGCGCGTCGGCGTTGGCAGTGTATTCCGGCGTTTCGAAGCTCACGGCCACGTGGCTCTGGGCGGCGAGGTTATAGATCTCGTCCGGCTGCGCCTCCTGCACGATCCGGATGAGATTCGTGGAGTCGGTCATATCGCCATAGTGGAGGATCAGACGCGGATCCTCGACGTGGGGATCCTGGTAAATGTCCTCGATGCGACCGGTATTGAACGACGATGATCGGCGCTTGATCCCGTGAACGACATAGCCCTGGCCCAGAAGCAATCGGGCCAGATAGGCGCCGTCCTGGCCGGTAACGCCGGTGATCAGCGCGGTCCTAGTTCCTGTCATACTTGACCAATCCTCAGGCAATCCAGAATCTGGGTCGCTACTTCGTCAAAAGCACGCGCCTGAGACCTCGTCGCTACATCGCCGAACGGTGCCAGATAAATGTTGCACCTTCCGCGCCCATGCCGGCCGCACCGGAATTATGACGAAGCCGGCAATATCGATTGTAGAGCGACCGGGTACGGTCTCGTCAAGACCGGCCGCCGCCTTGGGCACCTGCGGCGTTGATAATAAGTTCCGAACGGTTAAGTTTGGCGCGCGGCGGCAGGGCCGAAGGCGACTGCGACGTTATCAACGGCCTGCCTGCCGTCGTGGGACTGCTCGCTGGTCCATGGCAACTGCAAGGAGAGGCCGATGAGAACGGGCGGCCGGACAGGGGCTGACAAGCGCATGCTGCCGACTTGACCTTCCGGCCCACGACACCGCCGACAATGTCACTGGAGAGGATTGGCGCGCCCTAAGAGATTCGAACTCCTGACCCCCAGATTCGTAGTCTGGTGCTCTATCCAGCTGAGCTAAGGGCGCGCACGGCCGGTGGTGTTCCGGCGAACGGCGTGACCCATACATGGGCCGCCGCAGCATTGCAAGCATCGACGCGAGGGGAATTTGACGCTGGCGTGACAGTTCACGCAATGCGGATGGAACGCGGCAGCGTGACGTCGAAGCGGGTGCCCAGCGGCTGGTCGACGAAGCCGAGCTTGCCGCCATGGGCTTCGGTCAGTTCGCGGGCGATGGCGAGGCCGAGGCCGGTGCCGCCGGCCTTGGCCGAGCCCTCGAAGGCAACGAACAGGTTCTCGCGGGCCCTGGGCGGCAGGCCGGGGCCGTTATCGGTGACCGAGAGGGTCAGCCAGTCCGCCGTCTCGGCCAGCGTGACTTCGACCTCGGGCGCCTCGATCTTGCTGCCGGCCGCCTCCAGCGCCTCGCGGGCGTTCTTCAACAGATTGTCGAAGATGCGGGCGAACTGGTCGGGATCGGCCGAGATCGACACGGCATCCGGCACGTGGTTGGTCCAGCGGATGGCGGGGTGGCCGACGAGCCCGGCATCGAACGCCGCCTCGTCGAGCAGCAAATGCAGGTCGACCGGCACCGGTCGCGGCGGCGTGGCGCTCTGGCGGCCATAGTCCAGCACCGACTGGGCGAAGCCGATAGCCTTGTCGATGGAGAGCACCAGGCGCGGCGCGAGGCGCTGCACCTTGGGGTCGTCGAGATTGGCCACCTGGTCGCTGAGCAGTTGCGCCGAGGTCAGGGTGTTGCGCAGGTCGTGGTTGATCTTGGCGACGGCGAGGCCGAGGTCGGCGAGGTGCCGGCGCTGGCGCAGCATGGAGTAGATGTCCGATTCCATGGCGGCGAGTTCGCGCTCCATGATGCCGATTTCATCGCGACGCTCGCTCGGGGTGAGAATCAGCGCGGCATTTTCCGGCGCCTCGGAAAAGCCCACCAGGTTGCCGGTGAGACGGCGGATCGGCACGATCAGGATGCGCGACACGAAAACGTAGAGGACGGCGGAGGTGATGATGGCGAGGATCAGCGACAGGAAGAACAGGTTGCGCGAATAGAGCAGCAACTCGCTCCTGAGCGGCGCCTCCGGCATCAGCACTTCGATCACCCGATCGGGCATGCCGTCTTCCTCGCCGACGATGCGCAGCGTGCGGTTGGAGCCGAGGACGAGCGTTTCGAGCGCACCGAGGATCAGCGAGGCCGGGTCGCGCTGGCGCAGGTCGACCGTCACCGCCTCGCGCGGCATGGTGACGTTCTCAAGTTCGATGAGCTGGCTCTGGCCCTCGCGCCGGTAGACGATGGCGAGGGCGCCGGCCGAGGTCAGCAGCCGGTCGGTCAGGACGCGCGGCAGGTTCATCGCGTCGGGCACCGCATCGAGCACGCGGGCGGCGACGACACCGACGCGCAGGCGGTCATTCAGCCAGCTCTGGCGGAAATTGGCGGCCGACGGCAGGTAGATCACCACCTCAACCGCGAGGATCACCACGATGATGGTGGCGATGATCTTGACGGACAGCCCGGAGAACGGGCCAGGCATCGCGCGGTTGGGTTTGGCCATTGCGCGATGATTAGCCCGGAAAGCCGCCGCTTTCCAGCAGCAACAGATGACAATACAGGGCTAACCGAGCAGCTTGTTGAGGCTGATCCATTGCCGCAGCAGGGGCTTGGCGGCCTCGCCGCGGCGGAACTCCTCGCCCAGTCGCACGGCGATCTCGGCAAAGGACGGATAGGGCGCCACCAGTTCGGCGAGCTTATTGGCGCCGAGCCCGCTCGCCATGGCGAGCGAGAACAGCGAAACCAGTTCGGCGGCGCCCGGGCCGACGACGCCGGCGCCGAGGATGCGGCCGGAGCGGTCGGTGATCAGCTTGGCAAGACCATAAGTCTCGCGCGCGGCGCGCGCCCGATCATTATCGGCATAGGACCAGCGGGTGACGCGGAAGCCGATGCCGTGCCGGGTGCGGGCAGAGCTCTCGTTGAGGCCGATTTCGGCGAGCTCGGGATCGGTCGAGACGACGCGGGGTACACGCAACGGATCAGGCTTCGCCATGATGCCCAGCAGCACGCTGCGGACCACCGCGTGCGCCTGCTGCACCGCCGCCTGCACCGACTGGCCGCCGGCGGCATCGCCCACCGCATAGACCCGCGCATTGGTGGTCTTGAGCGCCGGTGACAGCTGCAGCAGCCGTGGGTCGGCCTTGCTCATGCGGATGCCGGCCTTGTCGAGGTCGAGACCGGCCAGGTTGGGCATGCGCTCGGCGGCGATGAGAATGTGCGAGGCATCGAGCAATTGCTCGGACTCGCCGTTCTGGACCACCACGCCGATGCCCATCGAGCGAGGCTGGATGGCGGTGACCGCGGCATGCGGCCAGAGGCTGACGCCTTCCTCGGCGATGCGCTTGAGCGCAATGGCGGCGAGTTCGGGGTCGTATCCGGGGAGCATCGGACCATTTTCGGCCAGCGTGACCTGGGAGCCGAGCCGGGCGTAGGCCTGCGCCAGTTCCAGCCCGAGCGGGCCACCACCGATCACCACCAGGTGGGTGAGCTTGCGGGTGTTGTCGAGAATGGTCTCGCTGGTGAAGTAAGGGACGGCATCGAGGCCGGGGATCGACGGCACGGGCAGGCGCGCGCCGGTGGCAATGACAAAGCGGCGGGCGCGTATCTCGGTGTCGCCCGCCGTTACCGCCCGGCGATTGATGAAGCGCGCCGTCCCTTCTACCACCTCGACGCCAAGCGCGCCGAGGCGGGCCGCAGCGTGCTGCGGGGCGAGCGCGTTGATCACCTGCTCGACATGGTCGTGGACGCGGCGAAAATTTACCCGCGGATCATCGGCGGCAATGCCGAAGGCGCCGCCCTCGCGCACAGCCTGGGCATGCGCCGCCGCAGCGACCAGCGCCTTGGCGGGAATGGCGCCGGTGCTGAGGGCGTTGCCGCCGAGGCGGGCCTTCTCGACCAGCACCACCGAAGCCCCATAGGCCCGCGCGACTTCAGCGACCGCCAAGCCACCGGATCCGGCCCCGATGACGCAGAGGTCGGGAGTAAGGATATCGGCCAATCTCGCCCTCTCGGTGCCCCGGGGCTCGGGCCCCGCGCCTCATTATCACCGGCTTGGTGCCCGACAATAGTGGGCAGGATCAAGCCAGTGTGGAAATCGGCCGATTTCGAGGGCGGATAATGCCTTTGTGCCGCACGGTCGTCGCGTTGACTTCACCGAACCAATTCCCTATAAGCCGCCCCAATCTGCCGTAGGCGTCCGTCAAGGGCCCGGCCGGCAAGCACCTTGCTGCTCTCAAGTATTAGAGGAACCGCGCGCCGGCGTGGTCAGATCGTATGTCGAAACGCACCTTCCAGCCGAGCACGCTCGTCCGCACCCGCCGGCACGGCTTCCGCGCCCGCATGGCGACCAAGAACGGCCGCAAGATCCTGAACCGCCGCCGCGCCGTCGGCCGCGCCAAGCTCTCGGCCTAAGGCACTGGCCGTGAACACGGCCACGCCACGGGACGGCGCCTTGCGGCGCCTCAAGAACCGATCGGAATTCCTGAAAGCCGCCCGAGGCCAACGCGTCGGGCGCGCTGCGTTTTCGCTGCAGGCGAACGCACGCGACCTCGCTGAGCCCGGGCTCGGCCGGGTCGATCCGGGCATCGGCTTCACTGTCACCAAGCAGATGGGCAACTCGCCCCAGCGCAACCGTATCCGCCGGCGCCTGCGGGCTGCCGCCAAGGCTTGTGCGAGCGGGTTCGAACCCCAACATGACTATGTGCTCGTCGGCCGCCGCGAGGCGCTGAGCATTCCGTACGGCCAGCTCGTCAGCGATCTGGCCGCCGCCATTTCCAAGATTCATCTGAAGAAGAAGAGCTGATGCAGTCCGATAACAACCGCAACATGATCATCGCGATCGTGCTCAGCGTCGTGGTGCTGTTCGGATGGCAGTTCTTCATTGCCAACCCACAACTGGAACAGGCGCAGCGCCGGGCCCAGCAGGCGCAGCAGACCACGACGACCGATACCGGGATCGCGACGCCGGCCGCAGACGGCAGCACGCCGGCAGCAGCCGGTTCGACCGCCAGCGGTCTGTTCGCCGATCGCGCCGCCGCCCTTGCCGCCTCGCCGCAGCGCGTCAAGATCGACACCCCGTCGCTGCTGGGCTCGATCAACCTCAAGGGCGCCCTGCTCGACGACCTGCAGCTCAAGCAGTACACCGAGACGGTCGACCCCAATTCGCCGATCATCACCCTGCTGATCCCGTCGGGCGCCCCGGGCGGCTATTATGCCGATGCCGGCTGGCGGCCGGCTGTCGGTGGCACCCCTGTGGTGGTGCCCGATGAGAACAGCGTGTGGAGCGTCGAGGGCGACGCGCAGACCCTCACCACCGAAACGCCGGTTACCCTGAAGTGGGACAATGGCGCCGGGCTGATCTTCCGTCGCACCATCAGCGTCGACAGCAACTACCTGTTCACCGTGGCGCAGTCGATCGAGAATACCGGCTCGGGCGACGTGGCGCTCTACCCGTTCTCGCGCATCGTGCGCCAGGGCAAGCCGCATGTGCAGAACTTCTTCGTGCAGCATGAGGGCCCGCTCGGCGTGCTCGGTTCCAACAATCTGGTGTCCCTGAAGTACGACGATGTCGTCAACGAAAAGGAATCCCAGAAAACCGTCGACAGCACCACCGGCGGCTGGGTCGGCGTCACCGACAAGTACTGGGCGACCGCCGTGCTGTCGGAGCCTGGCGCCCCGCTCACGGCGCGTTTTAAGGCAACGCCTTCGGGCGCCATCAACGTGTTCCAGACCAGCTTCGTCGAGACCACACCGGTGCTGGTGCCGGCCGGCGGCAAAGCCGAGAACAAGACCTATGTCTTCGCCGGCGCCAAGCGCGAAGGCGTGATCTCCAGCTATGAGAAGACCTATGGCTTCGACCGGCTGGAGCTGCTGATCGACTGGGGCTGGCTGCACTTCATCACCAAGCCGATGTTCTACCTGCTGCAGTTCCTCTACGGGATCCTCGGCAATTTCGGCCTCGCCATCCTCGCGGTGACGGTGATCGTCAAGGGCCTGTTCTTCCCGCTGGCCAACCGCTCTTACGCCTCGATGGCGGCGATGCGGCGCGTGCAGCCGGAAATGAAGGCGATCCAGGAGCGCTTCAAGGAAGATCGTCCGGCGCAGCAGCAGGCGATGATGGAGCTCTACAAGAAAGAGAAGATCAACCCGCTTTCGGGCTGCTGGCCGATCCTGATCCAGATCCCGGTGTTCTTCTCGCTCTATACCGTCATCTTCATCTCGCTGGAGATGCGGCACGCGCCGTTCTTCGGCTGGATCGTCGACCTCGCGGCGCCCGACCCGACCAACATCTTCACGCTGTTCGGCCTGATCCCGTGGAATCCCACCACCCTGCCGGTGGTTGGCGGCCTGCTGCACCTGGGCGTGTGGCCGGTGATCATGGGCATCACCATGTGGGTGCAGATGAAGCTCAACCCGCCGCCGCCAGATCCGACGCAGGCGATGATCTTCAACTGGATGCCGATCATCTTCACCTTCATGCTCGGCTCGTTCCCGGCTGGCCTGGTGATCTACTGGGCCTGGAACAACCTGCTCTCGGTGACGCAGCAGTGGTTCATCATGAAGCGCCATGGCGCCGAAGTGGACCTGCTCGGCAACATCACGGCGAGCTTCAAGCGCAAGCCGAAGGTGGAAGAAAAGCCTGCCGGCGGCAAGGCGAGCTGACGCAACACAGCCAGCTGACGCGGCAAGGGGTGATCAGGTGCTGGACAGCCTCTGCCTGATCACCGGGCCCCGTACCGGGGCCAACCACCTGATGCAACTCGGCGGCAATTTCGCCGAGCTGAAGAGTTTCCCCGAGCTGTTCGGCAGCCTTGCCGAGCGTATCGAGCCGGACCATGTGCTCGACCAGGCCGCCGCCCAGACCCGCACCGAACACAAGCGCGTGCTCGCCTTCAAGCTCTGGCACGACACGCTGGAAGCCGAGACCGTCGAGCAACTGGTGCTGTCTCGCTCGGGCGTACGCATCATCTTCGTGCTGCGCCGACAGATCGACGCCTATGTCAGCTGGTGCAAGGCGATCAGCGTGCACAAATGGCAGGGGGTCGATACCTCCACCGTCCGGCTGACGCTCGACATCGCCGACTTCGCCGCCTGGATGGACGCGCAGGAGCGCTGGTACGACCGCTGGCGCAACTGGCTCAACCGGCGCTTCCTGCCCTGCCCGATGCTGCGCTACGAAACCGACATCGACCAGCCGCCCGAATGGGCGCTGCGCCGCTTCGCTTCGGCAGCCGCGCAGGTCGGGGTGACGCTGCGCGTGCCGGCAGCACTGCCGATTGCCGGGCTGGTCAAGCAGGACCGGATCAAGGCGGCGGCCGACAAGGTCGACAACTGGCCGGCCTTCTCGAGGGCGCTGGTGGCGCAGGGGCTGGAGAAGCGGGCTTTCGGGTATCCGGTGTAGCAAAGACGCCCCCTCAGCCTCAGTCTGCGCCCCGCTCCCCTTCCCTTCTCCGCCGCCCTCCCCTATTGAACCCCGATGAGCGAGACACAAGCAAAGTTCAGCGCAGACCAGATCGAAGCCGGCAGGCTGCTGTTCGCGCGGCCATTCGGCTTCATCAAGGGCTGCGTGCGCATCGCCGACCTGCCGCCGGCTGACCGGATGGAGATTGCCTTTGCGGGCCGCTCCAATGTCGGCAAGTCGTCGCTGATCAATGCGCTGACCGGCACCACCGGGCTGGCCCGCACCTCGAACACCCCCGGGCGGACGCAGGAACTCAATATCTTCGAAAGCCAGTCGGAGGCGCTGAGGATCGTCGACATGCCCGGCTACGGTTATGCCAGGGCGCCCGAAGACAAGGTGAAGCAGTGGACCCGACTGATCCACCAGTATCTCACCGGCCGGCCGAACCTGCGCCGCGTCTACGTGCTGATCGACGGCCGGCACGGCCCCAATGCCAACGACACGACAGTGATGAACGAGCTCGACAAGGCAGCCGTGAGCTACCAGATCGTCGTCACCAAGGCAGACAAACCGAGCAAGACGGAGCTCGAAGCCGCGCTGGCGACAACACGCCTCGCCATCGCCAAGCGGCCGGCGGCGCACCCCGAGATCATCCTGACCTCAAGCGAGGAAAAGACCGGGCTCGAGCAGCTCAGGGCCGAGATCCGGCAACTGATGGAGCACTGAAGCACCCTATTGCGCCACTGGCGGTGTTTCGCCCAGCAAGCGCCGCATGAGTTGTGGGTAGACGACGTTTCGCTGCAGCCAGTCGGCGGTCGCAGTCGGGGCGGCAGCGGCATCGGCAGAGAGCCAGAGTTCAGCCTTCTCGTCGAAGCCGGTGGCGAGGATCGCCTCGGTCGCCTGCGGCGAGAACGCGAAACACGGGCCGCCGAGGCATTTCTCGTCGAGCAGCACCCCGTCGAACGGGAAGGTCAGACTGCGGTAATCCTCGAGGTTGAAGATCTCCCAATCCTGCAGGCCCTCCGGTTTCGGCTCGGAGCGGACCAGCAGGCGCACAGCGCCGGTCCGGAGTTTTTCGGCGTCACTGCCATAGGTAAAGAGCCGCAGCGAGCCATCGGGGGCCTGAGCAAGGACGCCGAACGCCTCTCCTCCGCCCTGCAATCTCAACGCCCGCGCGCTGTCGACGAGGGTGGCGTAGATTGCCCCGGTGGCGGGCTGAATGAGGTTGCCGATCAGCAGTGTTTTCTGCACCAGATTGCCGGCCACGCGAAGGCCGGCAGTTTCGGCCGCCACCTCGAACAGAACGTCGTCCACGACGTTCGCGGCCGTGCCGGCCTCACCCATCTTTTCGTAGTAGTCCTCGTTGGTGAAGCCGCCAAAGGCCTCGACGCAGGGCGTGTCAGACGTGGACCACATGTCGCAGACCGCCATGCCGGCATTGGGCAGCCGGGCCAGAGCGGCCTGTCGCTGGGCCTCGTGGAAGGCCGGGTACTGGTTCTGATAAACTTGATGCAGAAAGTTCTGATAGGCCACCGATGCGGCAATCAGGTCGGCATGCAAGGGCCGGCGGTAGCTGTCGGCCTCAGGCAGGCCGGCGAGATGGTGGGCCAGCATGATGCCTTGCAGGATATCGGCGCTGGCCAGCCCCCGCGCCTGCAGGAGATAGGCTTCGGCCGGTTGAGTGCAGCCAATCTCGGCGGCCTTGGCATCGGCGGCGGCATCGAGCCCGTCGAGCCAGGCATTGTACTCCTCATTGGTCATGCGCCCGGTCTGCCAGAAGCCATACTGGCCGGTACCGCGGATATGGTCGAAGGCCAGTTTGTCGACGGCTTTGCGCTCGACAAACTTCAGGACGTGACAGGCGTCATCGAGGGTCTGCGCGGTTCGAAGGTAACTGTAGTTCTCGCCGCCATCGGCGAAGGCCGGCGCGGTCAGGCAGAGCGCGGCCAATACTGTTGTTCGGCACTTCGACAGCAGACTGCGCATGACACCACCCCCAAGCGCCGCGATTTTTGGGGTAGTCAGCGCTTGCGCGCAAGTCTTTTGCTCAACGGCGCAAGAAATTCCCCAACCAGGTGGCGACCTGTTTACTGTCAGACGGCGTAGCGACCGAGGCGATAGCGGTATCGACGACTTCCGCCGGCGCCTTGCCGCGGCGAAGTTCAGCCAGCGCCAGGGTATAGTCGTCGAGGAACTCAGGGTGCGGTTGCAGGCTCAGGGCCCTGCCATTGGCATAGACCAGCCCGGCATTGGGGGTGAATTCCGAGCCAAGGAACACCTCAGCCTCCCGGGGCGGCACCAGCACCTGGTCCTGATGCGAGCAGGCGATGGAGAGCGCCGGCAGGTCGGTGGCGAGGAAGCCGGGGCGCGCCTTGACCTCATAGGTATGACGCCCGAGGCCCCAGCCCTTGTCCGACTTCCGCACGTCGCCGCCCAGCGCGTCGGCCATGATCTGGTGGCCGAAGCAGATGCCGAGCATCGGGGTATTGGCGGCATAGGCCGAACGGATGAAGGCCCGAAGCGGAGCGAGCCAGGGGTAATCGTCATAGACGCCGGCGGCCGAGCCGGTGATCAGGATGCCGTCCAGCCGCGTCGCATCGGGGAATTCGGCACCATCGTATACCGCGACGGTCTCGTACTCCAACGGCTGGCCCGCCTCGTCGAACATCCGCTGGAACATGGGTGGGTAGGCACCGAACCGGGGGCGGAGCGTCGCCGGCACGTCGCCGGTCTGGATGATGGTGAGCTTCATGGCGTGCCAAGAAATGGGATGGTTCGCCGAGCTTGGCAAGATGGCCGGCGGCGGGGCTGCGTTGCATAGAAGAAGGCCCTCCATCCCGGCGCGTCGCGTGTGACGCGGGGGATGAAGGGCCAGTCGGAGGTCGACTGATGGTCCGGCGGTCAGGCCGGCGTGAAGGTCAGGGCCAGGCCGTTCATGCAGTAGCGCAGCCCGGTCGGCTGCGGGCCGTCGTCAAAAACATGGCCGAGGTGCCCGCCGCAACGGCGGCAGTGCACTTCGGTGCGGGTCATGCCGAGGGTACTGTCGGTGGCCTCGCCGATGGCGTTGTCGAGCGGCTGATAGAAGCTGGGCCAGCCAGTGCCGCTCTCGTACTTGGTCTTGGAATCGAACAGCGGCAAGGCGCAGCCGGCGCAGTTGAAGATGCCGGCGCGATGCTCGTAAAGCAGTGGCGACGAGCCCGGAGCCTCGGTCGCTTCGTGGCGCAGCACTTCGAAGACCTTGGGCGGCAGCTTGGCCTTCCACTCGTCCTCGGTGAGATTTATCTCGAAGGTGCCTTCGGCGGCGCGGCTCGAGCCCATGGGGCGCAGCAGCAGCGCAGCGCCGAGCGCGGCAACGGCAGTTCCGCCGAGGAGGAAAGTCCGGCGATCGACTTGCATGGGAGCGGCCTTTCAGCAATTGCCGACAGTCTATCCGGCCTGTCGGCGGGTGCATCTCAAATACTCGTGTCCCACGAGAGATACCCGCGGGACACGAAGCGTTTCACGATGTGATATTCGCAGCGCGGGCTGCGAAGGTTACATCTTGGGCAGCAGCACCTTGTCGATGACGTGGATCACGCCGTTCGACTGCACCACGTCGGCGATGGTCACGTTGGCGACGCCACCGCTCTCATCGGTGATGGTGATCTTGCCATCCTTGTCTTCGAGGGTCAGCTTGCAGCCACCGACGGTGTCGACGACATGCTTGCCGCCATCGGCCTTCACCATCGAGGCGATGTCGGTCGACAGGGCCTTGGCGGCGATGACGTGGCAGGTGAGGATCTTGACCAGCTGGTCCTTGTTCTCGGGCTTCAGCAGGTTGTCGACCGTGCCGGCCGGCAGGGCGGCGAAGGCTTCATTGGTCGGGGCCAACACGGTGAACGGGCCGGGGCCCTTCAGGGTGTCGACGAGGCCGGCGGCCTTCACAGCGGCGACCAGCGTGGTGTGGTCGGCCGAGTTCACGGCGTTGTCGATGATGTCCTTGGTCTCGAGCATCGGCGCGCCGCCGACCATCGGGTTCTCAGCAAAGGCGACGCCCGAAAGCGCGGAGACCGACAGCATGGCCGAGATGGCAACTACGCGAAGAGTGGAGAGCTTCATTGTTTGGTTCCTTCCTTTTGGCAGTGTCCGCAGTGTTCTTGTGATGGGACAGCGGGAGATACGGAGGGAACTTCACGGCAGTTTCGGATCACATTTTCATCCGGCGCGCTTTATTCGCGACCCCGAGCGAAACTATTTCGGCGCCGGCTTCGTATGCGACGCCACCGCCGCAAAACGAAACGGCCCGCCTCAAGCGAAGCGGGCCGGAGCGCATGACGGGGCTGCAGGCGTCAGATCGGGGTGACGGTGCCGACCGCGACGATGGGACCCTGGGCCACACCGGTGGGCGAGCCACCCTTCTGCTCGAGCGTTACCGCGAGGACGGTGCCCGGCTCGATATTGGCCTTGGCGGCAGCGTCGAGCGGAATCTCCATTCGCTGATCGATCGGCACGACGCCCATCGACACGGCGGGCTGGTCGCCCTTGATGTACCAGAGCTCGAAATCCTTGTCGGCCACCGGGGTCCCCTTGAGCGAGGTGATCCGCACCTCGCCCGAGGCCTGGTCGTAGAGCGCAACAAACTCGACGCCACTGCCTTCCTGCGACTGGATCGCGGCAACCAGCTGGGTCGCCAGCATGTTGGGGTCGACGCGAGGCTGCATCAGGTTGACGCCGACGGCAATGACGGCCACTGCCGCTGCAGACGCGGTAAGGCCGCGCCACAGCGCCAGCGAGTTCCACCAGCCGCCGGGAGCAGCAACTCCAAACAGCCGGGCTTCGAGGCGGGCCAGTGCCCCGGCAGGCGCTGCGACTTCAGCGAACTCGTCGTCAAGCGTCGCGAGACGGGAGCGCCAAAGGCGCAGATCGGAAGCCAGGCTCGGCTCCGACACCATGCGGCGCGCCAGTGCGGCGCGTTCGCCGCCCTCGAGCAGGCCAAGCGCATACTCGGCGACCAGCACCTGGTCGTCTTCCCTACCGCCGCTGTGACCTTCCGTACTCATGCCTTGAGGCACTCTCTCAGTTTCAACAGGCTGCGCCGCAGCCAGGTTCGCATCGTGTTCAGCGGCACGCTGTGGCGCGCCGCCAGTTCCTCGTAACTGAAGCCGTCGAGATACGCCCCCCGCACGCAATCGGCCTTGTCGCTCTCGAGTTCGTCGAGGCAGCCGTCGATGCGCGTGCGCTCCGAACTGTCGATGGTGGCCTGCTCAGGGTCAGGCCCGCCATCTGCGAGGTCGAGCACGAGGTCGATATCATCGCTTACCGGCTTACGCGCCCGGAGCACGTCCAGCGAGTGGTTGCGGGCGACCGCCACCAGCCAGCTGATCGGACTGTAGCCGCCGGCGACGTAACGGTCGGCGCGCTGCCAGATCTTGACGTAAACTTCCTGGAGCGCCTCTTCGGCTTCCGATCTGTCCTTGAGGATACGCAGCGTCACGCCGAAAAGTTTCGCGCTGGTGCGCGTGTAGAGATCACGAAATGCCGCGCGATCCCGCAGGGCACAACGGGCGATGAGGTCGGCGATCTCGGGGCTCATGGTGCTGCTCATGGCGCGGACCTTAGCCAATGGGCCGGCGACTGCCTATAGCCCGACGTCGCCGTGCCACGAAAACTTCGTGATTATTCTATTGAACCCGGCGGGCTCAAAAGCGCTTTCGACTCCAGCGGAATGCGCTATAGGACGAAGCACAATGGATACACAGCGCGCCATGCCCGACATCGAGAGTTTCTCCCGCGACGCCGCCGTCCTGTCGCAGGCGCTGCCCTATATGCAGCGCTACGAGGGCAAAACGGTCGTGGTGAAGTATGGCGGCCACGCCATGGGCGATGTGGAACTGGGCCAGGCCTTCGCGCGTGACATCGCGCTGTTGAAGCAATCCAAGGTCAACCCGATCGTCGTGCATGGCGGTGGGCCGCAGATCGCCTCGATGCTGAAAAACCTCGGCATCGAGTCGAAGTTCGAAGGCGGGCTCAGGGTCACCGACAAGCGGACGATGGAAGTCGTCGAGATGGTGCTGGCCGGCTCGATCAACAAGGAGATCGTGGCGCTGATCAATGCCGAGGGCGAGTGGGCGATCGGCCTGTGCGGCAAGGACGGCAACATGGTCTTTGCCAGGAAAGCCAGCAAGACGGTCAAGGATCCCGGCTCCAATATCGAGCGGGTGCTCGACCTCGGTTTCGTCGGCGAGCCGGCAGAAGTCGACCGCACGCTGCTCGACCTCCTGGCGCGCTCCGAAATGATCCCGGTCATCGCTCCGGTGGCGCCGGGCCGCGACGGCCAGACCTACAACATCAATGCCGACACCTTCGCCGGCGCCATCGCCGGTTCGCTCGGCGCCAAGCGCCTGCTGTTCCTCACCGACGTGGACGGCGTGCTGGATGCCAACAAGAAACTCATCCCCGAGCTTTCGGCCCGCGACGCCAGGGCGTTGATTGCCGATGGCACGATCAATGGCGGCATGATCCCGAAGGTCGAAACCTGCCTCGAAGCGCTCGACAACGGCGTCGAGGGCGTGGTGATCCTCAACGGCAAGACCCCGCACGTGGTGCTGGTCGAGCTGTTCACCGCCCATGGCGCGGGTACGCTGATCGTTCGGTAGGGCGCGGCGCTTCCAACGGCCCTCGAGGCAAGGAGTTAGCGCGGCGTGTCACGCTCGCTTTAGCCCTCCCCACGGAACGTCATCCCGGCGAAAGCCGGGACCCAGTGCGCCGGCCGCTCCACCCGTGATGAACCGACCAACCTTGCCGTTATAGACCGGCTGGGTTCGTGCTTGCGCTAGCTCCTGAGCAGTGGGTCCCGGCTTTCGCCGGGATGACGGCCAGTGGGTGGGACAGGTTTCGCTCTTCGGCGAAACGGGATCAGCGCGTACCCAACCCCATCCACTCACTCGGTCGTTCCGGTCGCGCCGTCAGATCGTGCCCGATGCGGCGGGGGTTGCGGCTCTCACCCGGCTGACGGCTGGTGTGCGGAAGGCTGCGCGGCGTCGAATGGTTGTACATGATCCGGCCGCTCACTGCTTGAGCCACGGGGATTCGACACTCCAGAAGATGGCGTCGACGCCGAGATAGTCGGTGGCGAAAGCGGTGAACTCGTCCTTGGTGAACGGCTTGCCGGTCTTGTCGTTCTTGTAGGTGAGGGTCGGCTCCTGCACCGCCATGCCGACGAAATCGAGCTTGCCCTTGTACTGGTTGAAGAACGGGTAGGAGTTCTTCATCTGGCCCTTGCGCCAGGGAACGATATCGGGACCACCCAGACCGATGTCCTGGGCCGCAGCCAGCTCGAAAAGGCGGCCCATGTAGTTGTGGTCGTTCTCCCACTCGCAGGGCCAGAAGTTGACATACTGGACCACCTTCGAGCTGGCGAACGCCTGGCGCGCCACGCTGAGGTTCTCCAGTTCCGCCTCGAAGTAAGCGTCGCAACTGAAGCCGGTCCTGTCGGCCTTCATGTCGATATCGATGGCTGTCTCAGGCAGGTTGACGCCCGCGACCTTGCCGTCGAAGCGCATCGCCAGCGCCTTGAGCAACGCCTGGTAGCGGGCGCGAACCGCCGGGTTCCACTGCATGGTGGTCCAGCCATAGGCCGCGGCCTTGCCCTCGCCGGGGTTGTCGACCTGCGGGACGAGACCCCCACCATATTCAGGGCCCTGAAGCAGGTAGTCGGGAATGTTGCGTGCCTCGGGCGAGAAGAAGCGGTCCTGGACCTGGATGACCAGTTTCTTCCCCAGCCGGCGGGTCTGATCGAGGTCGCGCTCGATGGCGGAGAAATCGTACTCGCCCTTCTCGGGCTCCAGGGCGCGCCAGTTGTAGACCACCTGAGCCCCGACGATGTCGGCGCGCTCGAGGATCGGCTGGGCCGCCGCAAGGTCGCCGTTGCCTGTGTAGATGAAGTTCTCGGCAGCCTGGGCGTTGCCGGCCAAGGCAGTGGCGAGCCCGAAGATGGCGGCGGCGGTAATGCCGAAGATGGCGAGGCTGTTCACGACGACTCCTGTTCCCGTTTGGCGAGACGCGAGATGGAGCCGCACTTGGCCGGCACAGCGACCGACATGTGGCATTTTATGGAATGTCGTCAGCGATGGTTAGCCAATCGCAAACGCCCTCGCTGCAGTCCCCCTCCCCTCAATCGGGAGGGAGGCGGGACGCCACCGGCTGCTGCCAGGAGATGCCCATTTCGGCCCGAACCTCGATACTGCCGAAGCGCGCCATCGGCTCGCGGCGGGCGATCGCTACCGCCTCTTCGATGTCGCGCGCCTCGATGACGAAGAAGCCGCCCAGATGCTCCTTGCTCTCGATGTAGGGACCATCGGTGGCCGACACCTTGCCACCGCGGGAGCGGACGATGCGGGCGGTCTCGGGCCCTTTGAGCGCCAGATCGAGGATAAGGTGGCCGCTGGCGGTCAGCTCGGCATTGGCCTGCTGGTTGTCACGATCCATCGCGGCAAGCTGTTCGGGTGTGGCGGCATCGATCAGCGACGGATCGACGTGGACAAGGCAGACATAGCGCATCGGTTTCTCCTCCAGGGTTCTCCGAGTGGTCGACCGGTTGGTGACGAAATCGACATGTGTACAACAAAGAAAAGGGCGCCCGACGGCGCCCTTTGCATCAGGCCTCGACGACCACCGGCGGTGCGGCCGGGGCACCGGCGCTCTGGTCTGGCCGCCGGATCTTGAGGAACGGCACGAGAATGACCACGAGGCCGAACGAGACGATCTGGTAGACAATGGCCGGCGCCGCCGCCTCGGCGAAGGCGACATGCGGCTGATTGCCGGCCGCGAACCCGGCCGCGAGCTGGGTGAAGAAGATCTGCCCCACCAGCGCCACTCCGACGGCGCCGCCGACCTGCTGGAAGGCCTGCAACGCGCCGGAGCCGGCGCCGGCATCGCGAGCCGGCACGCCCGCCAGCACGGACTGGAACAGGCCGGAGAAGCCGAGGCCAAGCCCGAGGCCGGCCAGCAGCAGGGGAGGCAGGAACGTCCAGTGGTCGACGCTGTCGCCCAGCCCGCGAATAATGAAATCGAGCCAGGTGATGCCGACGACCAGAATGGCCGCCCCGAGCGCCAGGCGGGCCCTCAGGTATTTCTGGCCGAGCCGGCCGATGAACAGCGACACGGCCAGCACACCGACGGAGAACGGCGTGTTGGTGAGACCGGATTCGAGCGGGCTGAAATTGTAGCCCGATTGCAGGAGCAGCGAGATGACCATGAACATGGCCGGCACACCCGAGGCGAAGATGGTGGTGATGAGCAGGCCGAGCAGGTAGTTGGGGTTGCTGATCAGGCTGAAATTGAGCAGCTGCGGCTGATCGATGCGGGCGCGATGGCGCTCCCAGATGATGAAGACGCCGGCAAACAGGAAGCCCACCGCCATCAGCCCCCACAACCAGGTCGGCCAACCCAGCGCATGGCCTTCGACCAGCGGGAAGACCAGGGCGACGATGGCGAGGCCGAACAGGCCGATGCCGACGAAATCGTTCTTCAGTGTCGGATGGCCGGGAGTCCGGGGGATCAGGTACCAGCCGGCGACGACCGCGAAGATGCCGAACGGGATGTTGACCAGGAAGATCGGACGCCAGTCGAGATCGAAGAGGTTGGCGCCGATCAACAGGCCGCCGACGATCGGGCCGGCGACGGCGGCGAGGCCGGAACTCAGACCGAACAGCGAGAAAGCCTGGCCCTTTTCTTCGGGCGGGAAGGTGACCTGGGCAATGGCGAGCACCTGCGGGGTCATGCAGGCGCCGGCGAGGCCCTGCAGCACCCGCGCCACGATCAGCCACTCGATCGAGGGCGCGAGGCCGCAAAAGGCCGAGGCGAGCGTGAAGGCGGTAACACCGATGAGGAACATGCGGGTGCGGCCGACGATGTCGCCGAGCCGCCCGAACGGCAAGAGGCCGAGCGCGAAGCTCAGGACATAGGCGGCGATGACCCATTCGATCTGGGTCGGGTCGGCGCCGAGGTTCTGCTGCAGGCTGGGCAAGGCTACGTTGACGATGGTGACGTCGATGAGATTCATGAAGCTGGCGAGCAGCAGCACGGCAAGCGCCACCCAGCGGCGGGGATCGGCGTCGGCCTTGGACTGCGGCACGTGAAATTGCGAAGACATGGGTCAGTTCCTGGTCGGTGTCTGGCTGCGAACGGCGCGGCGCAGCTCGGCGCACAGGCGTTCGAAATACTGGGGTGAGGTATCGGGGCCGCGGCCGAAGCCGACCAGCGCTCCGATGAACATGCTGGAGGCGGCCTCGGGATCGAGGTCGAGGCGGAAGGTTCCGTCGGCGACGCCGTCGACGAAGATCGCGGCGACCATCTGGTGCCACTTCGTGAGTATCGGCCGCATGGCAGCGTGAATCACCGCGTCGCGCCGGGCCCGCTCCATCAGCTCGGACATCACGGCGAGGGTGTCGCGCTGCTCGTAGAACATCTCGTGGAAATCGTAGAACTCGTGCTCGAGCCGCTCCAACGGCGACAGGTGGGCGCGTGGTCGCAGCAGCGACTGCGCCCGGAAATCGTCACGCATGGCGTCGGCGACGAGACCGATCAACGCCTCCTTGGTCGGCACGTGATAGTGCAACGTCGCCACGTTGATGCCGACCCGCGCCGCGATATCGCGGGTGCGCAGGCCCTCGAAGCCCTTCTCGACGATCAGTTGGCGCGCCGCCGAGGCGATGGCGCGGCGACGATCGTCGGTGTTCTCCCGTTTCGGAGTGCTGCTGGTGACGGTCATGGTGTCCTGGCTCGCCGACAATGACGCCGCAAACGCCGTGATTTCGACGTTCGCGATCTGGCGGAGCCGGCACATACACCTCGCTCAATTATCAATCAAGTGATTGATTGAGCGGAAGTGCTGAATCCTTATCCCGGTGGACTTTTCGTCTTGCCGGTTTCGTGGCACCCGGAGGCATGACCCCAGAGCTGTCCCGCCTGATCGACCGCCTGCTCCCCCTCGCCGCCGCGTTCACCACCGGTCCCGCCGCCATCGCACTGGCCGGCGCGCATGCCAAGGGCGTCGCCGACGCGCAGTCCGACCTCGATATTTATGTCTTCGCCGAGGACTGGCTGGACAACGACGCGCGCCGTGAACTCACCCGACAGGCGGTGCCGGAGGCAGAGGGACTGCGCTGCTGGGCGGCGTTGCCGGCGCTGGCGGGCACCGACTTCAAGGTCGGGACGCAGGAGGTCGAGATGTCGATGCATGCGCTGGGACCGTTGCGGGAAACGGTGGCGCGGGCGCTCGATGGCGAGGTGGAGCGGCGCTACGAAACCTGGACGCCGAACGGCTATTACAGCGATTGCGAGCTGGCCGACGTCGCCAATGTCGTCGTCCTGGCGGATCCCGCGGGCCTGCTGGCGCCGCTGGTCGAGGCCGTCCGCAGCTACCCGCCGAAGCTCCGGCAGCGGTTGATCGCGGACGGACTGAGGAGCGCCGGGTTCTGGATCGGCAACTTTCACCTGGAGACGGCGCTCAGCCGGGCCGACGGGTTCTACCTGCAATCGATGATGCAGCAGATCGTCAACGACCTGGTGCACGCGGCGTTCGCCATCAACGAGGTGTATTTTCCGGGCGACAAGAAGATGAGCAAACAGCTGGGGAAGCTGCCGCGACTGCCGGCGGGGTTTCAGGCCGGGCTCGATGCGGCGCTGCTCGGACGGGGCGATGCGTCCACGGCGGCGTGGCGCGAGCGCTTTCAGATCATCGAACGGCTGACCGGCGAGCTGCGCAGCCTTGCACCGCGCGCGGGGTGAAAGTTCGCGCGAAAGCTGCCATATTGGTGGGATGAACGATTTCACTCCCCCACCCCGCTCGCTTTCCCATGTCACCGACTGGGTGTTCGACCTCGACAACACGCTCTACCCGCGTGAATGCAACCTGTTCGCGCAGATCGACCTGCTGATCTCGCACTACATGGTCGGCGTCACGCAGTTGCCGTTCGACGAGGCGCGGGCGCTGCAGAAGGCCTATTATCGCGACTACGGCACCACGCTGAACGGGCTGATGCAGCTGCATGAGGTGGATCCCGACCACTTCCTCAACACGGTGCATGCCATCGACTATTCCCCGGTCCAGGCGCATCCCGACCTGGTCGATGCGATCCGCGCCCTGCCGGGGCGGAAGTTCATCCTCACCAATGGCGATGTGGGGCACGCGCGCGCGGTGCTGAACCGGCTGGGCCAGGCGGACGAGCTGTTCGAGGACATCTTCGATATCCGCGCCATGAGCTACAGGCCCAAGCCGCTGCCGGAGGCCTATGAGGCGTTCTTCCACAAACACGGGATCGACGCGCGGCGCGCCGCCATGTTCGACGATCTGGAAAAGAACCTGGTGGTGCCGCACGATACCGGCATGACCACCGTGCAGGTCATCGCCGGCGAGGCCTTCGCCCACGAGCAGGTGGAGGCCTGGGAGCTGGAACGCACCGGCGGCGCGCATGTGCATCACATGACGGCGGACCTGGCCGGGTTCCTGCGGAAGCTGCCTTAAGGCGACTGAAGCAGACGGCCCCCTCCCATCCTCCCCCATGAAGGGGGAGGTGCCGCATCGAGGTTTGGGCTCGATCTGATCAAGAGCACTGCCCCTTCTTCACCTCCCTCTTCATGGGGGAGGCCGGGAGGGGGCCGTCACTATCAGTGACACGCTACTTCGCCAGCGAGACTTCCGGCAGATTGTAGTGTTCGCGGATGACGTTCCAGCCTTCCTCGGCGCTGTCGACGACGGTGAACAGGTGCGGATCGTCCGGTGCGATGGTGCCGGCATCGGCCAGCGCCTCGAAGTTGATCACCTTGCTCCAGAACTCCTTGCCGAACAGCAGCAGCGGCACGCGCTCCATGCGGCCGGTCTGGATCAGCGTCAGGGTTTCGAAGAACTCGTCCAGCGTGCCGAAGCCACCCGGGAAGATGGCGACGGCGCGGGCCCGCAGCAGGAAGTGGATCTTGCGGGTGGCGAAGTAGTGGAAATTGAAGCAGAGCTCGGGCGTGATGTAGGTGTTGGGCGCCTGCTCGTGCGGCAGCACGATGTTGAGCCCGATGGTCGGCGCACCGACATCGGCGGCGCCGCGATTGCCCGCCTCCATGACGCCGGGACCACCGCCGGTGACCACCACGTAATCGCGGAAATCGAGGGCGCGCGAGGTGAGCGAGGCATATTGCGCGAAGCGGCGGGCTTCCTCGTAGTAGCGTGAGGCGGCCTCGAGGTTCTTCTTCTGCGTCTCGTTGCGGGCGGCCCAGGCGGGCTTGCCGGGCTCCGGAATACGGGCGCCGCCGAACAGCACCACGGTCGAGCGGATGCCGTGCTCGCGCAGGCGAAACTCGGTCTTGAGGTATTCCAGCTGAAAGCGGACACCGCGCGTGTCCTCACTGGTCATGAACTCTTCGTCGGAGAAAGCCAGGCGGAACGCCGCGGATTCGGTTTGCGGTGTCGAGGGCGCGCGTTTTGCCGCATGCACGTCCTCGACCGAGGTCCGAAGCGGGGTATGGGCGCGTCTGGCCATTCTGGCGTCTCCGAATAGTGGCCTTGAGCTTGTCACGGCCGGGGTTAAGGATCGTTGACAGCAGGACCTGTCCGGATAATGTCCGGCGCGCCTTCCTCTCCCCCGATCTGAAAGCCCTGCCCATGTCGTACGCCGATCTCGCCCAGACCATCGATGCCGCCTGGGAGGCGCGCACCGAGATCAGCTCCAGCACGCAAGGCGAAGTCCGCGAGGCAGTTCAGACCGCGCTGGCGTTGCTCGACAGCGGCAAGGCGCGCGTCGCCGAGAAGTCCGGCGATGGCTGGACGGTCAACCAGTGGCTGAAGAAGGCGGTGCTGCTGAGCTTCCGGCTCAACGACAACGCGGTGATCCAGGGTCCCGGCGGCACCACCTGGTGGGACAAGGTGCCCTCGAAGTTCGAAGGCTGGGGCGAGAACCGCTTCCGTGAGGCCGGCTTCCGCGCCGTCCCCGGCTCGATCGTGCGGCAGGGCTCGCATATCGGCCGCGGCGTCGTGCTGATGCCGAGCTTCGTCAATATTGGCGCCTTCGTCGACGAGAACTCGATGGTCGATGGCTGGGCCACGGTCGGCTCGTGCGCACAGATCGGCAAGAACGTCCACCTCAGCGGTGGCGTGGGCATTGGCGGCGTGCTGGAGCCGATGCAGGCCGGCCCGACCATCATCGAGGACAACTGCTTCATCGGCGCCCGCTCCGAAGTGGTCGAGGGCGTCGTCGTCGGTGAAGGCTCGGTGCTGTCGATGGGCGTCTATATCGGCGCCTCGACCAAGATCGTCGACCGGGCGACCGGCGAGATCCATATCGGCAAGGTGCCGCCCTATTCCGTGGTGGTCTCGGGCAACCTGCCGGGCAAGCCGCTGCCCAACGGCCAGCCGGGCCCGAGCCTTTATTGCGCGGTGATCGTCAAGACGGTCGACGCGCAGACCCGGAGCAAGACCGGCATCAACGAGCTGTTGCGCGACTGACGAGTGGACGCTGCGCCGCTATTCCTGTCCCTTAGGGGCCGTCTCCATCGCCTCCACTGGTGGGCCGCGATGGCGGCTCTGTTCGCGGTGACGGTGGGGCTGTTGTGGGCCAGCAGCTGGTTCGGGCTGGGTCCGTGGTATCAGCAAGCGAACGGTTCCCAGGCAGCGATTGATGCGTTTGGTTCGATCGGTTGGTACGGCGTCGGGCTGACGCTGGTGCTGGCCTTTCCCTACTACGCTGTGTCGATCAAACGGCGGCACGACCGCGGCAGCAGCGGCCACGACGTTACGGTCTACCTCGTGCTGTTGGTGGCGCAAGTGCTGTGGCGTGCAACGCAGCTTGGCTTCACCCCGGCGGAGGTGGGCTCGCCGAGCGCACCACAGAACGGGTTCTCTTCTTTCATTATCTGGATGCCCCAGCCACCATCGGCGTACAGTGCGTACAGCGTTTTGCTCGGGGTCTATGCCCTCTATCTCGTGGTGGTGCTCGGCTTCATGGACGGGACGCGCGGCGTCAACCGCTATGGTGACGACATGGCGCCGGCGCGCGGAAAATGAGCGCGGAAAGGCTCTCGCTTCGAGGTGATGAAGCGCCTAGCCTGCCGCGCAGATTCACTTGGACGATCCTATGCTCGACCCCCTGTTGCTGCTGCAAGACCTGATCCGACGCCCCTCCGTCACGCCGGCCGAAGAGGGGGTGCTGGGCGTGCTCGAGGCGGCGCTGACATCGCTCGGCTTCAGCTGCGAGCGGGTGCGGTTCGAGGGGGATGGATCGTACCCGGTCGACAACCTGTTTGCGACGCGCGGCGAAGCCGGCAAGCACCTGCTGTTTGCCGGGCATACCGATGTGGTGCCGCCGGGCGACGGTGCGGCCTGGCGGCATCAGCCGTTTGCGGCCGAGATCGTCGACGGGACGATCTATGGGCGTGGCGCGGCGGATATGAAGTCGGGCATCGCGGCGTTCATCGCGGCGATCGCGCGGGCCCCCGAAGCGGGACGCATCTCGCTGGCCATCACCAATGACGAGGAAGCCGACGCGGTCAACGGCACCGACAAGCTGATGGCCTGGGCCACGGCAGAGGGCCACCGTTTCGATTTCGCCATTGTCGGGGAGCCGAGCGCCACCGCGCGGGTCGGCGACAGCATCAAGGTGGGGCGGCGCGGTTCGCTCAACGGGCAGATCCGGGTCACCGGCACGCAGGGCCATGTCGCCTATCCCGACAAGGCCAATAACCCCTTGCCGGCGGCGGCGCTGCTGATCGGGGCGCTGACCGGCAAGCTCGATGATGGCACCGAGCATTTCCCGCCCTCGAACCTCGAATTCACCTCGGCCGATGTCGGCAACGAAACCACCAACGTCATCCCGGCCGCGGTGCTGCTGCGCTTCAACGTGCGCTACAACGACCGGTGGACGCCGGAGAGCCTGATCGCCGCGATCGAAGAGGTGATCGGCAATCAGGATCTGCGTGATTGCCACGCCGAGTTCACGGTGGTCGGCCGCCCTTCGCGGTCCTTCCTGTCGCCGCTTGGCGGCGGCGTGGAGACGCTGATCGAGACCATCGCGCGGCGCACCGGCATCGCGCCGGAACTCTCCACCGGCGGCGGCACCTCGGATGCGCGTTTCATCGCCGAATATTGCCCGGTGGTGGAGTTCGGTCTGCCCGGTCCGAGCATGCACAAAGTCGATGAAAACGTGCGCCTCGCCGACGTCGAGGACCTGACGGCGCTCTACGCCCAATTCATCGCCGACTATCTGGGAGAGGTGTGATGGCGGCGGGCTTTCTGCAGGCGGTGAGCACCGCAACCCAGGCGGCATTCGGCCGCGTGCCGGCGCCAGATGCGGCGGCATCCGGCGTGAGCTGGACCGATGCGGTGACCGGCATCGTCGTGATGGTGGTGCTGCAGGCCGTGCTGCTGGTGGTGCCGTTCGCCCCGGCGCTGCCGGAGGCGCTTCGGGCAGTCGTCGATTTCGCCCTGCTGGCGCTGGTGATGACCGCGGTGCCCTATGTGGTGGTCGGCGGCGCCGGCCTGTTGCTCGACCAGCGCGACCGCTTGCCGGCACTGTTCCTGTTTCTCGCCCTGGTGCTGGCGCTGAGCCAGCTGGTGGGGATCATCCTCGGCGCCTTCGGGGTCGGCGCCGGTACGGCCATGATCGGCATTCTCGGCTACTTCTCGGCCAGGGCGTCGAAGAGCCTGTTCGGCATCGGCTGGGGCGGCGCCATCCTGATCGGCACGCTGGTGGCGGTCGGCACTTTTGCCGCCAGCTTCCTGCTGCTGGCACTGCCGACCGGCCAAGCGATGCTGGCGGCGCCGTGAACGCCTTCGGCGAGCTGTGGCGCGCCATCATCGGCTGGCTTGACCTGCTCACGGCACGCCCGGGAGCAGCCGAGAAGTTCAACCTCGAAGGCAGCGGCCTCATCAACGCGACCGGCTGCTACTTCGCCGTGGTGCTGCTGCTGATCGTCGTCGAAAGCGGCCTGAGCGGCTTTCCCGGCTGGTCGACTGTCGTGCTCGGCCTGATCGCCAATGCGGCCTGGCTCGGCACGATCTGGCTGGTGATCTGGATCACCGCGGGCGTGGTGCGGCGACCGGCAGTGGCCATGGCGGTTCCGGCCAGCTATGCGATGGCATTCGTCACGGGGCTGTCGCTGCCGCTGGGTTATCTGGTTGGTCCCAATATCGTCACCGGGATGCTGGGCGTGCTCGGCTTCATGCTGTTCCGCGTGGCACGGGAGATCGGCAAACTCGGTTTCGGCATTTCCGCCGCGTTTGCCATTCTTTCCATCGTCGCGCTTGCCGCTGTCCGAGTCGGGCTCTACATGCTGACCACCGGTATGCAAGGGATCGGCTAGTGCCTGAACGCAGCAACGATATCTGGAACGAGGTGGCTTCGGCCGCCCGCGGCGTCGCGGCGCTGGTGATCGGTGATCGCCGTGCCGCCAGCTATTTCGATTTCTCCGACCGGGGCCTCGTCGGCAGCTTCATCGCCTTCCTCGTGGTCGCGCTGATCAATACCGGCGTTCCGCTGATCCTCGGCATACCGGGGATGAGCGGTACAGTGTTCCGTGCCATCGCCACCGTCGTCATCGTCCTCGCGCTGCAGATCGGCGCCGCCGCCATCGTGCTCAGGCAGTTGAAGCGGTCGGACGCGCTGGTGCCCTATATCGTCGCCGATAACTGGGCGACGTTCTTCCTCACCATCGCCACGACCGCGCTGGGCCTCACCGGCATCGGCGGCGAACTGTTGCTGGTGGTGACCGGCATCGTGATCATCATCGTCATGGTGAACCTCGCACGGCTCATCCTGACGCTGACGGCGTGGCAGATCGTGACGTTCCTCGTGGCCCAGCTGATCAGCGGCATCGTGGCGCTGATGGTGCTGACGGTGGTCTTCCCGCTCTCGGCCGACCAACTGGCCGAACTCGGCGCCGCCGCCGCTAGTAGTCGACCCTAGTCAGGTACAGCCCGTCGGGCGGGGCCAGCGGGCCGCAGCGGGCGCGATCGCGCGCATCGAGGGCGGCGCGAAAATCGCCTGGGCGCCACTTGCCGTCGCCCACCAGCTTCAGCGAGCCGACCATCGAGCGCACCTGGCTGTGGAGGAAGCTCCGCGCCTTGGCGGTGACGATGATCATTTCGGCCTGCCGCGACACGCTGAAGACATCGAGCGTGCGGTCCGGGGAATTGGCCTGGCACTCGGCGGCGCGGAAGGTGGTGAAGTCGTGCTTGCCGAGGATCAGCTGTGCGCCGGCATGCATCGCTTCGACATCGAGCGGCACCGGCACGTGCCAGACCCGGCCCATGTCGAGGCCGGGGCGGGCGCGGCGATTGAGGATGCGATACTCGTAATGCCGCGCGGTGGCGGAAAAGCGAGCCTCGAAGCTCTCGTCGACGCGGTCGGCGGTGAGGATCGCTACCGGGTGCGGCTTGGTGTGATAATTCAGCGCCTCGCGGACCTTGAACGGATCCCAGTCGCGTTCGAGGTCGAAATGCACCACCTGGCCGAGCGCATGGACCCCGGCGTCGGTACGTCCAGCGGCCTGGGTAACGACGGTCTCGCCGGAAAAGCGCGTGATCGCATCCTCGAGCAATTGCTGCACGGACAGATCATGGGCCTGCCGCTGCCAGCCGCAGAAGGGGCGGCCGTCATATTCGATCGAGAGCCGGTACCTGGGCATCAGCTGGCCGACGTCCTGATCACGACGCTCGCTCCGGCAGCACCCCCGCGCCGCGCAGGAACGTCGCCGCATCCATGGCGCCCTTGCCTTCGCGCTGCACCATGGTGAGGCGGACGGCGCCGGTGCCGCAGGCGATGGTCAGCTCGGGAAGGATGGTCCCCGGCGCCCCCTGCCCTGCGACGAGCGTTGAACGCAACGCCTTGATGCGGGTGGGCGTGCCATTGAGGCTCAGCTCGAACCAGGCGCCGGGGAACGGCGAGAGGCCGCGGATCAGGTTGTGTACCTCGCCGGCGGGCTTGCTCCAGTCGATGCGGGCCTCCGCCTTGTCGATCTTTGCGGCATAGGTGACGCCCGCCTCAGGCTGCGGGGTGAAGTGCAGGCTGCCGCGATCGAGTGCCGCCAGCGCGCGGCCCATGAGGTCGGCGCCGACCAGCATCATCCGATCATGCAGTTCGCCCGAGGTCATGTCGGGGCCGATGGGCATTTCTTCGATCAGGCCGACAGCGCCGGTGTCGAGCCCCTCGTCCATCTGCATCACCATGATGCCGGTGCGCGCGTCCCCGGCCATCACGGCGCGCTGGATCGGCGCGGCGCCGCGCCAGCGCGGCAGGAGCGACCCGTGCAGGTTCAGGCAGCCAAGCCGCGGCGCCTCGAGAATCGGCTTGGGCAGGATCAGGCCATAGGCGACGACCACGGCGACATCGGCATCGAGCGAGGCGAACACCTCCTGCTCGGGCGCCTGCTTGAGGCTGCGCGGGGTGAACACCGGAATGCCGAAACTCTCGGCCGCTTCATGCACCGGCGACTTGCGCTCGGCCTGGCCGCGCCCCGCGGGCTTGGGCGCGCGCGTGTAGACGGCAACCACCTCGTGGCCGGTGGAGACGATCTCAGTGAGGGTGGGCACGGCGAATTCCGGCGTGCCCATGAAGATGATTTTCAACGTCGCGGGCTCCGTGAACGGCGGCCAGTCCGCCGAGCGATCAGTGAGTGGCGAATAGCGAATAGACTATTGGCTACTCACCATTCGCTACTCGCGGCGCCTGCTTCAGGCGCGCTTCGACAGGCGCTCGGCCTTCTGGAACTTCTTCAGCACGCGGTCGCGCTTCAGCCGGCTCAGATAGTCGATGTAGAGCACGCCATCGAGGTGATCGAGTTCGTGCTGCACGCAGACCGCGAGGCGGTCCTTGGCATCGAGTTCGACGTCTTTGCCGTCGAGATCGGTGTAGCGGACGGTGACCTCGGCCGGGCGCTCCACGTCATAGTAGAGTTCGGGGATGGACAGGCAGCCTTCCTCGGTGGTGACGGTCTCGTCGGAGTATTTCAGGATCTCGGGGTTGATCATGACCAGCGGCGCCGCCGGCTCGTCTTCCTTGGCGAGGTCCATCACGACGATACGCTTGAGCTCGCCGATCTGCGGCGCGGCGAGGCCGATGCCAGGCGCGTCATACATGGTTTCGAGCATGTCGGCGGCGAGCTGCTTGATGCCATCGTCGATCTTCTCGATCGGCTCTGCAATGGCGCGCAGGCGCTCGTCGGGCAGGATCAGGATGGGGCGCTTGGCCATGAACGTTCGGTCCTTCATCGGAGGTTGCCGCTGAATATGGTATTTCCCGGGCGCCGGTCAACGGCCAGCCGGTTTACGCTCTGTTTACCCCAATTGCGGCGCCGAAGAACAATGCGGGAACAACAGTCTCGAATCGTGTAGGCTGCGGCGATGGACCGTGTGCTCTTCGTCATCGCCGACTTTCCCGTCACGTTCGAAATATCGGCCTATGCGGCCGTGGGACTGGTGGCGGCGCTGCTGGTTGCGCTGCTCATCGTGATGCTCAGGCAATCGCGAGCCCGCGCCGAGGAAGCGCAGCAGCGAGCCGAAGAAGCTGCCGCGGCGCAGCTCAAGGCGCAGGAAACCGAGCGCTATATCGCCGACATGGTTCGGGTGCAGTCGGAAATGACCGGCCGCATGCAGACGATGAGCGAGATTTTCGGTTCGCGCACCTCCGACCTGGCCCGACTGGTCAACGAGCGGCTCGACAGCCAGGGCCAGCGCATCGGCGCGGCCATGCAGGAGAGCAGTATCAAGACCAACGAGAGCCTGACGAAGCTGCAGGAGCGGCTGGCGGTCATCGACCGGGCGCAATCCAATATCGCCCAGCTCAGCCAGAACGTGGTGTCGCTGCAGTCGATCCTCGCCAACAAACAGACCCGCGGCGCCTATGGCCAGGGCCGGATGGAAGCGATCATCGGGGACGGACTGGCGCCGAACAGCTACGCCTTCCAGGCGACGCTGTCGAACGGCAGCCGGCCGGATGCGCTGGTCTACATGCCGAACAACGCGCCGTCGCTGGTGATCGACGCCAAGTTCCCGCTCGAAAGCTGGCAGCGCTTCACTGCGACAGGCGAGGGCGAGGACCCGCGCTTTGCGGCGAGTGGCTTCCGCAACGACATGGGCGTCCACATCAAGGCGATCTCGGAAAAATACCTGATCGCCGGGGAGACCGCCGATACGGCTTTCCTGTTCGTACCGTCGGAATCGATCTTTGCCGACGTGCACGAGCATTTCGAAGATGTGGTGCAGCGGGCGCTGAAGGCGCGGATCGTCATCGTCTCGCCGTCGATCCTGATGCTGTCGATCCAGGTGGTGCAGGCGCTGCTGCGCGACGTCAAGATGCGCGAGGAGGCCTACCGCATCCAGACCGAAGTGCGGGCGCTGCTCGGAGATGTCGGCCGGCTCGACGAGCGGGTACGCAAGCTGCAGACGCATTTCACCCAGGCGGCCGGGGATATCGGCGACATCGTCACCTCATCGACCAAGATCGTGAAGCGGGGCGAACGGATCGAGGCGATGGAGTTTGACGAGGCGCGGCCGGAGCAGCGCCTCGCCGGCGAATAGGCAGCTCACGTCGCCTCACAATAATGCGAGCGTCATGCCGAAGCGGCTCCTCCTGCCATAGCCTCCCCAGGTCAAACAGGAGGACGGCGATATGGACGAGAGGGATGCCCCGCAGATCTCGCAGGAGATGATCAATCTCTTCGACGACTACACTCACCTGAGCCTCGACCGCCGCAAGTTCATGGACAACCTCGCCAAGCTCGCAGGCTCGATGAGCGCGGCGACGGTGGCGGCGACGCTCATGGCATCCAATGCCAAAGCGCAGGGGCTGGTGCCCGAGGACGACGCGCGGCTGGTCACCGAAGACGTAACCTACCCCGGCGCCAATGGTGAGATGCGCGGCTATCTCGCCTACCCCGCCGCGGGCGGACCGTTCGGTGCGGTCATCGTGGTGCACGAGAACCGTGGGCTCAACGCTCACACCAAGGACGTGGCGCGACGCGTGGCATTGGAGGGGTTTGTGGCCCTGGCGCCAGACTTCCTCTCCGATCTCGGCGGCACGCCCGCCGACGAAGAAGCGGCGCGGCCAATGTTCCAGCAGCTCCCGGCAGGAGATGTGGCGGCCAACGGCGTCTCGACGATCGCCTGGCTCAAGACACACGACAAATCGAACGGCAAGGTCGGAGCGATGGGCTTCTGCTGGGGCGGCGGGACGGTCAACAATATCGCTACCGTCGCGCCGGACCTGTTGGCGGCGGTGCCCTATTATGGCGGCCAGCCCGATGCGGCGGCGGTGCCCAACATCAAGGCCAAGCTGATGGCCCACTATGGCGGGCTGGACGAGCGGATCAATGCCGGCATCCCGGCCTTCGAGGCGGCGCTGAAGGCAGCCGGCACCGACTACCAGATCTTCATCTATGAAGGCGCCAACCACGCCTTCAACAACGACACCTCGGCTGCGCGCTACAGCAAGGAAGCGTCCGACCTGGCGTGGTCGCGGACGATGGCGCTGTTCCGCCAGGTGCTGGCCTGAAGCCTCATTGAAACAGGCGCGGGGGCAAGGCCGCCCCCGCGTCGGACGCGATCAGCCGGCCAGCGCCCGCAGCGGCGCCGGGTCGAGGCTGTCGAGGAACTTGCTGCGCCCCTCGGTGACCGCCGCGAAGGTCCGAATGTCCTCGGGACGGCTGAGCAGATAGCCCTGAGCGGTCTGGCAGGTTTCATTCTTGAGGAAATCCAGCTCCTCGACACGCTCGACGCCCTCGGCGACCACCGGCACGTTCAGGCCGCTGCCCAGGCCCAGCACGGCCCGGACGATGGCGGCCGACTGATCGTTGTTGTCCACCGCGCGGATAAAGGACTGATCGACCTTGATCTTCGAAAACGGGAAGGCGCGGAGGTTGGCCAACGACGAGTAGCCGGTGCCGAAATCGTCCATGGCGATACGAACGCCGAGCGCCCGGATCTGCCGCAGCGTCGTCACCGCCCGCATCATATCGCGGATCAGCGCCGTTTCGGTGATCTCCACCTCGAGCCGGGCGGGCGACAGGCCGGTGCTGATCAGCACCTCATGCACGGTCTGGGCGAAACTGGGCGAGTGCACCTGTACCGCCGAGACGTTGACCGCCACCGAAAGCGGCGACTTCCAGCGCGCCGCTTCGTTTGCCGCCGAACGCAGCACCCACTCGCCAATCTGCAGGATCAAGCCGCTTTCCTCGGCTACCGGGACGAAGACAGACGGCGGGATGTCGCCACGTTCCGGATGCTTCCAGCGCACCAGCGCCTCGAAGCCGGTGACCTCGCCGGACTGGACGTCGACCTGCGGCTGATAGACCAGCCGCAACTGGTTGCGCGACACGGCGTGGCGCAGGTCGTGCTCGAGCATGCGGCGGTCGCGCACTTCGGCGCCCATGGCGTTTTCGAAGAAGCGGTAGATGCCGCGCCCGTCCTGCTTGGCCCGGTAGAGCGCCGTGTCGGCATGGGTCATCAGGTGTTCGGCGGTATCGGCATTGTCGGGAAACAGCGCGATGCCGATCGAAGCGGAGATCAGGGCCCCGCCGGCCGACTGCTCGTTGTTGCGACGGAAGGCATCGAGAATCTGTTCGGCGATCCGGCCGGCACGAGCAGGCGTGCCGATATCGCCGAGCAGAACCGCAAACTCGTCGCCGCCGAGGCGAGCGGCGTCACCGACGCCCTCGATAGCCCCGAGCAACGCCTGGCCGACGCGCTGCAGCAGCACATCGCCGGCGGCGTGGCCGAACAGGTCGTTGACCTCCTTGAAGCGGTCGAGGTCGAGACAGAGCACGGCGAAGGTCTGATCGTGACGGCGGGCGTGACTGATCTCGTCTTCGAGCTTGCGCGAGAAGCTCACCCGGTTGGGGAGGCCGGTCAACGCGTCGTGGTGGGCGAGGAAACGGATGTGCTGTTCGGCCTGCTTCCTTGCCGACAGATCGCGGATGGCGACAGCCTGGTGCGGCTGGCCGGCGAAATCCACCTGGCGAAGGATCACCTCGGCCGGTACGACACCGAACGCCGTCTTCAGGTCGGTCTCCAGCGCCACGTTGGGACGCTCGATCAGCATCGAGCACACCGGCGAGCCGAGGAACTCGGCAAGCTGCCGGCCGCTCACCGAGGCTTGCGGCAGATCGACCATGGAAAGGAAGCTCTGGTTGGCGGTGACGATCTCGCCATTGCGCACCACCAGCAGACCCTCCACCGCCGCATCGGCGAGGCCACGCATCCGGTCGCTCTCGGCCAGGGTGCGGCGACGATCGAGCAGGTCGAGATAGGAACCGCCCAGCGCGAACATCAGGATCATCACCGAGACCAGCGCGACGACGATCGACAACCATTGCGGTGTCTGATCCTCGGCCGAGACGACGGCGAAACAGTTCTCGAGCCCGGCGGCGCCCATTGCGGTGAAGTGCATGGCGCAGATCGCGAGGGTGAGCAGGATGGTGGCGCGGACGCGTTGGCGCAGGGTGTGGCCGTTCACCGCGAAGTAGATCGAGGCGCCGGCGAAGGCAATGCCGAACAGCACTGAAGCCGCGACCAGCGGCGATGACCAGGCGATGGTGCCGCCGATCATCAGCGCGGCCATGCCGGTATAGTGCATCGAAGCAATGCCGACACCGATGACGACGCCACCCAGCACCGAGTCGGAGCGGCGGGTGCCGATCGCGGCGAACCACAGCCCGCCGCCGACGATCAGGATGGCGATGCTCAGCGACACCAGAGTGATCGGCAGATCGTAGCCGACCGGCATGCCGGCATGAAACGACAACATGGCGACGAAGTGGGTCGCCCAGATGCCGAAGCCGACCGACACGGCGGCGATGGCAAGCCAGACCCGCTGCATGATACCGGCGGTCCTGCGCGCGTGGGTCAGCAGGGTGATGCCGGCGAAGGCGGAGAGCGAACAGACCACGGCCGCCAGGGCTACCAGGCGGAGGTCGTGTTGCTGCAACAGGGTGGTAAAAACAGTTTCCAAGATAGCGCGTCCTTCTGGAGGCAATGCCACCTGCTCTCGCGGGCAACTGGTAAAGAGAGTCTTGCCCGGCACATGGCGGGATACCCTTAGCTCGGTCACGTCTCGATACGACGTGAACGAAGGCTTAAGATGTGTCGCGAACCCAGCTCAGGGTCCGCGCGTTAGCTCCGCTGACAGGGAGGACGGCCATGACCCCGAACCACCATTTCCGCGGCCTGATCGCCGAAGACACGCCTGCCGGCAATGACGGAGACGTCCCCGGCTTTGCCCAGCCGGTGAGCCAGGCCGAGATCGAGGACCTGCTCTATGGCGACGATTGGCCAGCCGTCGAGCGGCTGGCCCGGCTGCTGTCGATCCGCGACGAGCTGAGCAATCTGGAAGCCACCGATTTCGGCGATGACGATCCGCGGCGGCTGATCGGGGCAATCGAGGAAGCGGTGGCGCAGCTCAGCGATGTCGAGGGGGAAGGGATGGACCCGACCTCGGTGGATCACGACCCGGCGGCGCATCGCGAGACGCTCGCCCCCGATTCCGACGAGCTGGAAGCGATCGCCGCCAGCGACGAAGCCTCGTTCGAAGACGACGAGGAAGGGCCGATCGACCAGAGCCAGTGGATCGACACCGAAGGGCAGGATCGACAGCGATAGCTCGAAGGGCGCGCGATCCCTCGGCCGGTGCCTCGTTCCCCTCGAGGGGAGCTAGAGCGAGGTGCGCGCCTTGAGGGCCTGGCTGAGCGTGCCTTCATCGAGATAATCGAGCTCGCCGCCAACCGGCACGCCATGCGCCAGCCGGGTAATCTTGACGCCGCTGGGAGCAAGCCGGTCGGTGATGTAGTGCGCGGTGGTCTGACCTTCGACCGTGGCGTTTACGGCGAGGACGATCTCGGAGAATTCCGGCGCGCGGCGCAGCAGGGCATCGATCGACAGATCGTCCGGGCCGACGCCATCGAGGGGCGACAGCACGCCGCCCAGCACGTGGTATTTGACGGCCCCGACCCCGGCCCGTTCCAGCGCCCAGAGGTCCGCGACATCCTCGACCACGATCAACAGGCCATTGTCGCGGCGCGGATCGGCGCAGATGTGGCAGGGCGAACGGGTATCGACGTTGCCGCAGGTGGCGCAGACGGTCACCGCGGCCACGGCGCGATCGAGCGCCGCCGACAGCGGGATCATCAGCTGTTCCTTTTTCTTGATCAGCTGCAGCACGGCGCGCCGGGCCGAACGCGGCCCCAGCCCCGGCAAGCGCGCCAGCAGCAGGATCAGCTGTTCAATCTCGGGTCCGCCGTTGGCCATGCTAGTCGGATTCCTGCAACCGTCGCTCACGAAGCTTGTTCAGCTTATGCAGCCGGCTCTCATAGAGCTTGCGAAAATAGGCGTTGTCCGGTCCGATGGACCGACGAATGGTAACGCGCCGGATTTCTACTTCGAGCTCCCCAAGCGTGAGGCCCTCAAAGTCCTGTTCCGTGGGAAAGCCCGGCCGGCGCGCCACTTTCTCGGCTCAGAACGGGAACTTCATGCCCGGAGGCAACGGCAACCCCGCCGTCATTTCCTGCATCTTGGCATTCATCTCGTACTCGGCCTTGCCCTTGGCATCGTTATGCGCGGCGAGGATCAGGTCCTCGAGCACCGAGACGTCGTCGGAGACGAGGCTGGGGTCGATCTTCAGCCCCTTCATCTCGCCCTTGCCGTTGAGCGT